>JACKQG010000107.1_pt1 | contig 85263 bp, 82 predicted proteins | sample 8237621 | NCBI WGS metagenome assembly JACKQG01 (sample SAMN15677084, study PRJNA649215) | marine metagenome | biome: marine; feature: Black Sea; material: saline water; isolation source: suspended particulate matter (SPM) from the Black Sea western gyre | collected 2013-06-09/2013-06-10 | depth...
CTAGAAAATTTTCATGATTTATATAAATGGTCATGCAAATGCCCTGACTCTTTTTGGGAGTTGTTTTCGAGCTACTCTAGAATTATTGTAGATAAAAAATCTAAAAAAGTTTTAAAAAACGGTGAAGATTTTTTAAAATCAGAATGGTTTTCAGATTCAAAATTAAATTTTGCAAAAAATTTATTATCTAAAAGAGATCAAACGCCTGCAATAATTTTTTGGGGCGAAGATAAACATAAAAGTTCTTTAACACACGACGAATTATATAATCAGGTTGCAAAGCTATCTCATTGGCTTAAGAAAAGTGGCGTTGTAAAAGGTGATCGCGTTGCTGGCTTGCTCCCAAATATGTCCGAAGCTGTGGTCTCAATGTTGGCAACATCTAGTATTGGTGCAATCTGGACATCCTGCTCTCCTGATTTTGGTGTTCAAGGAGTCCTAGATCGATTCGGTCAAGTTAAGCCTAAAGTATTTATTTGTGTGGACGCATATCTTTATAACGGAAAGGTTTTTAATTGCCTTGAAAAGAATGCAGAAATAATTTCAAAGTTGCCATCTATTGAAAACACTTTGTTGGTTCGTTATATTGATGATCAAGCCTCTTTAAATGAAAATAATTCCATTTTTGCATTTGATGAAATTGTTGATCAGGAAGTTACTCCTGAATTAATTTTTGAATCAGTTGCTTTTAATGACCCACTCTATATTTTATTTTCATCTGGAACTACTGGCGTTCCAAAGTGCATTGTTCATGGGGTTGGTGGGACTCTAATTCAACATAAAAAAGAGCATACTCTCCACTGCGACATTAAAGAAGGTGAAAGGGTCTTTTATTTTTCTACGTGTGGCTGGATGATGTGGAACTGGCTCATTAGCTCTTTAGCTTCTGGGGCAACAATAATGCTCTATGATGGTTCTCCAATATTAAAACATAATGCTGGTGTTTTGTTTGACTATGCAGAGCAAGAAAGAATAAATGTTATGGGTATATCTGCAAAATTTTTGGATACTTGCAGGAAAATAAATCTCAATCCAAGTGCATCTCACAATTTAGAAGCTCTAAGAATGTTGCTTTCTACAGGATCAGTATTAAGTCCTGATTGTTTTGATTATGTATACCAATACGTAAAAGAAGAAATATGTTTGTCTTCTATTTCTGGAGGGACTGATATTGTTTCATGTTTTGTATTGGGCTCTACAATACTTCCAGTTTGTCGAGGTGAGCTACAAACTCGAGGCCTTGGTCTTTCTGTTGAGGTTTGGAATGAGCTAGGTGAGTCTGTTACTGGAGAAAAGGGCGAGCTGGTTTGCACTAGTACTTTTCCTTCAAAGCCAATAATGTTTTGGAACGATAAGAATATGGATAAATATAAAAGTTCATATTTTGAACGCTACTCCAATGTTTGGTGCCATGGAGATTATGTAAAGCTCATGGAATCTGGCGGAATGATTTTTTATGGGAGATCAGATGCGACCCTTAACCGAGACGGAGTGAGGATTGGAACAGCTGAAATATATCGACAAGTTGAAATACTAACTGAAGTGTTAGAATCTGTCGTTGTTGAGCAAGCACTTGATGATGACTCACGAATTATCTTGTTTGTAAAGTTAAGTGAAGGTCAGCAACTCAATGATGGGCTTAAGAATAAAATAGCTCGTCAGATTAGAAGCAATACCACGCCAAGGCATGTTCCAGATGTGATCATTCAGGTCTCTGATATTCCTAGAACAAAGAGTGGCAAAATTGTTGAGTTAGCGGTTCAAAAAGCAATTAATAATCTTCCTATTGACAACAAGACTGCCCTAGAAAACCCAGAAGTTCTTCAGGAGTTTTATCAACATAAAGAGCTTCAATGATGCAACATTTTGAAGGGTTATCAAAGGTTATAATATTATATTATTTCTAATTTAAGGTTTGTATTTTGGCTAAGCTTTACTTTTATTATTCTGCAATGAATGCCGGAAAGTCAACCTCACTGCTTCAGTCTGCATATAACTATAAAGAGAGAGGTATGCGGCCTTATATAATGTCAGCAGCAATAGATAATCGATATAGTGTTGGTAAAGTAACGTCAAGAATTGGCCTTGAGGCAGAAGCCTATCTTTTTCATAAGGAAGATGATTTGTTTAAGATACTTTCTGAGGAAAATAAAAAGCAAGGCATCAACTGCGTGCTTATCGATGAAAGTCAATTTCTAAGTCGAGCGCAAGTTAAGCAACTCGCAATTGCTGTAGATGATCTTGATATACCTGTTCTTTGTTATGGTATTAGGACTGACTTTAGGGGCGAACTCTTCCCAGGTAGTCAGCATCTTTTGGCGTGGGCAGACAATCTAATAGAGCTAAAAACTATTTGCCATTGTGGAAGTAAAGCTACGATGGTGGTTCGCACAGACGAAAAAGGCAATATTATTAATGATGGCGATCAAGTAGTTATTGGCGGTAATGATCGTTACCAGTCAATGTGTCGAAAGCATTTTGCAGAGCATATCTGGTCAAATTGAGTTGACATATGAAGTTACATAACACTTTAATAGCCTCTTGTTATGAGTGAACTTGTTGCCTTTCTGCTGCTTTTAGGCGCATTTTCTGGGTTTTTAGCTGGTCTCTTGGGGATTGGTGGTGGGCTAATAATTGTTCCAGCTTTGCTTTATCTTTTGGCGCCATCTGTGGACCAGTCAATCTTAATGCATACTTCAATTGGTACTGCTTTGGCGGCTATTGTTTTTACTTCGATTTCTAGTCTCTATGCGCATCAAAGGCACGGAGCAATACTTTGGGATAATTTTAAAAAGTTAGCCCCTACGATTCTACTTGGTTCTTTTACTGGCGCCCTATTAGTAAAATATATGAGCTTTGATTTTCTAAGGTTGTTTTTTGCATTCTTTGAGATTAGTGTTGCTTTGATTCTATGGTTTGGGGTTACTGCATCAAGCCATGCTGATAATTTATCTAGATGGGCTTGGTCAATAACTGGATATTTTATTGGTCTAATTTCTGCTATGGTTGGAATTGGTGGCGGAACTATGACAACACCATTTTTGGTTTATAACAATGTAAATATTAAAAATGCTATTGCAACCTCTGCATCTGTTGGGATGCCAATTGCCATTGCTGGCAGTATTGGTTTTATGATTACAGGCTCAAGTCAAGCCCTTCCAACTGGTGGGATTGGATTTATCAATTTTGAAGCGCTTGTCGCTATTGTCGCTACGAGTATTTTTTTTGCGCCATTAGGAGCAAAGGTAACCCACGCTGTTGATAGTAAAAAACTTAAAAAAGGGTTTTCAATTTTTCTAGGTTTTTTGGCGGCTATGGTTCTATTTTATTAAATGTCTTCAGGCTTGATTTATATTGACCACGACATTACTTAGCGTCAGTAAAATTTAAAGCAACAGAGTTAATGCAGTATCGCTTTCCAGTGGGCTGAGGACCGTCAGGGAAAACATGGCCCAAGTGGGCGTCACAAGACGCACATCTAACTTCTACTCTAACGTGGCCCATAGAGTTATCTTCTAGTTGGCGAACACAGCTACTGTTTGCAAGTTCATAAAAACTTGGCCATCCACTTCCCGAGTCAAATTTAGTACTCGATTCAAATAACAATGCGTCACAGCATATACAATGATAGTGACCTGTCTCATTATGATTATAATACTCACCAGAGAATGGAGGCTCAGTGCCGCATTCTTGAGTAATGTGATACGCTTCGGGTGATATATTCTTCTTATTATCCATTCGTGTATTATAAGATAAATTTACAGTCATCTTTAAAATCTGCAGTTAATAATTATGGAAATATATTTAGTAGGCGGCGCTATTCGAGATCAGATTTTAGGGATAGCATCCGAAACAACAGAAAAGGATTATGTTGTTGTTGGCTCATCCCCTGAGGAGCTTTTGTCACAAGGCTATCGTCAGGTCGGAAAAGAGTTTCCAGTATTCCTTCATCCAGAGACTCATGATGAGTTCGCACTCGCAAGAATTGAGCGTAAAGTCGGCGCAGGCTATAAAGGCTTTGAATTTGATACCTCTAGGACGGTAACACTAGAGCAAGACCTTTCAAGGAGGGATTTAACAGTTAACGCTATTGCCCAAAAAATAGATGGTAATGGAAGTTATGTTGACCCATATGGTGGAATAGAAGATATCAAAAAGAAAACGCTTCGTCATGTATCTGATGCTTTTTCAGAAGATCCAGTGCGCATATTACGCACTGCCCGTTTTGCATCTCGCTTCTCTAACCTTGGTTTTACTATTGACGATAAGACACTGCAGCTAATAAAAAAAATGGTTGTCTCTGGTGAAGTCGACGCTCTAACATCAGAGCGCGTTTTTAAAGAAATTGCTCTTTCAATGCAGACAGAGTCTCCGTCTGTATTTTTTGAAGTTTTGATTGAATCTGGCGCATATGAAAGGTTATTTCCAATGCTAGAGCTTAGTAATAATAGTGATTTTAAGCTACTCAATCAATCAATCAAGCAACCTGAAGTCTCCTTTGCTCTTTGGCTTTATAAGCAAAACTCTCAAAATATTGAAGCGCTTTGTGAGCATCTTAAATGTCCAAAAGATATCCAACAAATTTCTGAACTCGTTGCAGAATGGAACCATTTTGCAATGAATTTCTTGTCATTTAATCCTCAGGAGGTCTTAAATTTCTACTTAAAGAATGATGGTTTAAGGCGTCATAAAAGGTTTCAAATAATTCTGACAGCTTTTGATTACTTGGATATAAATACAAAGCCAATAATTAAATTACTGGAGCTTCTTAAATCAATTCAGATTTCGAAACTTGCTAATATCAATATTGCACAAGAGATAGCTCAAGAAAGACTATCGATTATTACTAGATTTATCGATTCTACAGAGTAGGTCATAATCACAGTAGTCGCAAGCATTTTTTGCAGGCAAGACGCTAGCAAAACCCGACTGAAAATTTTGGCTAGCTGAGATTAAGCTTGATTTCCATTCAGTCAATTGACTGTCCCAATCTGGCATTTTATTACTCGCCTGTTTACTTATTGGAAGTTCAAATTTATTCTTTGTTATTGCCTTAAACTCACAATTGTTAGAGTTAATAGTTGCAAATGAGATTCCATCAACTGAATTCGTTATTGCGTAAATAGGAAGCTGAGCCTCCTTTAAAGGATCTCCAGTGAGGTGGCTTGCTTTAATATTTTTTCCAGTTTTATAATCAATGATGAGTTTTGTGCCAGAAGCCATTTGATCCATACGATCAATACGCGTTGCAAACTTCAAACCCTCAATATTAACTTCAGATGCTGATTCAGTCTCTAGCACTTCAAAGTAATCTCGCTGCTTCTCAAGATCAAGATATTCATTAATAATTGCTAAAAGCCTATTTTTTTCATTGATCTTAAAATTTGAATTGGGTATTTTTAAAATTGCAGACTCAGTATGTTTCTCTATTAATAAAGTAAGCTCATTATCAGAAAGTTGCAATAATTTTGTGCTGGTTGTAATCTCATTGAAGAAAGTTTCTAAGATCTTATGGATTAAATTGCCCTGTTCAAGTCGGCTTATACCAATATGCGGCTCTTCAAAGTTATCAATACTAAGACGGTTTGTAAATCCTTTAAACCCGCAACTCATCTGATCTTGAAGCGTTTTAACACCTTTTTTTATGGAAGGTTCAATAATTTTAGGCGCTTTAAAATCTTCAATATAGTCCAAATCTCTAGGTAAATCTTCAGATAAAGCTTCGAAAGGAAATTCATCAAACTCTAGGTATGGAGTAGGAAGCTCTTCGCGATTACTAGAGTTCTTTGGGTAGCTGTATGTAGTATTAAAACTTAAATTATTTAAGTTTTCTAATGTTTTTTTGCTTTCTTCAGCAACTAATTCAAAGCTGGAATTTGGGAGTTTATACTCAATTGAAGTCTTTGATGGAATGAATAATGGCATTTTTATTCTCCCTGGAAGGAAGTTGCTTGTCATGCTCGATACCCATGCATAATCGAAGAATAAACCCTCAGCCTCAAGAGAGCCCATTATATGAATATTTGACAAACCACTCTTTGGTTGAAAAATAACAGCACTTATATGCGCACTTAAGATATCTAAAGCGTTCACTAAGTTTGTTTTTTTATAATAAATTGATAATTTATTTAGAATTAAACTTTCAGTTTGATACTTTTCAAATATCTGATATTCACTACTTGATAGGACCCTATCTGAAGTAAAGTCCCAACAAGAAAGTAATAAGTTGAAAGAATCAAGGGAATCTTCTAGAGATATAGTTTTTGAGGTATTAATTGTATTTATTTCTATAAAAATCTCTTTAAGTGATGGGCATTTATCTAAAAGAGAAATGATTTTATTAACCCTGCTCTCTTTGGCGCCAATTTTTAAAACTTTAGAGACCAATAACGCGCGACTATCTCGCTCACTCTTAGCGCCTTTAATATAGGGCGAAGTAACAACCTTGATCAATAATTCGTGGCTAATATGACCCTTGATAAATTGAGTTGAAATTTGTAAGACAGAGAAAAGATGTTGAATGAGCGGGTAGTTTCCAAGCGGTATTCCAAGAGAAATATTGTACGGTTTTTGATGAGTTTCGATTAGGGTCGAAGTAAATTCAAGATCAAAAGTAGTTTTAACAATATGCTGTAATTCAATTAAATTTGGGATAACAATTCCAATTTTTTTATCTGGATTTTTTATACTAATCTCTTTTGCCCATTTTGCTATTGTCTTTAATTCAGTATCTTGGTTATTGAAAGAGAAGGCAGGAATAGTGTTATTTTGACCTTGATGCAACATAGGCCTACATTTTAATATTTCAAAAAGTTTTTTTTGCTCAGGCGTTGGCTTATTGAAGCCGTAAGAATAATATTTCCCTTCTTTATTTTGAGTTTTTAGAGATTCTAGTGAAGCACGAAAAAGATCTGTATGATCGATACACTTATTTGCCGTTTTAAACATATCATATTTACTTATCCAGCCTATAAAGAGTTTTGGAGGAATTGCACCAAAGCTTGATAACTCAGTTATATCAATAAAATAAGTTTTGCAAATTGTGTAGCACTTAATTAGCTCATCAATAAATGTTTCAGGATTGCTTGTAACATCTTCTTTACTAATTTCTTTTAATAAAAATCTTACTTCAAATTGAGTTAGTAGGCGCAAAATTCTTGATGGGTTATTTTGATTCCAGTTGCCTTCAAGCCATGATTTATAGGAGGATACTTTTGGCATTTTTGATGTGCCATTAAGTTCAGATATTGATTTCTTTATTGCTAAGACTTGGCGATTGTTCGCGACAATAATTGTATCGTTAGCTTTAATTAAAGAGAGGTCTAGGTTAACCCTCATTACTCACTTCAAATATTTTATTAAGATAACTACAAAGCTCAGGCACCCCTTCTTTTTTCAGAGATGAGAATAGCTGAACACTGATTGATGGGTAGTCTTTGGTTGCTTTCATGACAGCAAGTTTAGCTGAGCTTGCAGCCCCCTTTTTAAGTTTGTCAGATTTTGTTAGTAAAATATTTGTAGGGACTTTATTAGTGATAGACCACTCAAGCATCATTTGATCAAAGGGCTTTAATGGATGGCGGCAGTCCATTACAAGTATTGCAGCTCGCATGCACTTTCTATTGTCAAAATATTCACTCATATTTCTATGCCAATTTTGTTTTACAGCATCTGGAACCTTGGCATATCCATAACCAGGTAAATCAACAAGTCTTCGATCTTTATCAAGCTCAAAGAAGACTAAATGCTGAGTTCTACCAGGGGTTCTGCTAACTTTTGCTAATTTTTTTTGTTCTGTGAGTGTATTAATTGCACTAGATTTACCTGCATTAGAACGACCTGCAAAAATAACTTCATATCCAGCATCTTCTGGACAGCCTTTAATGGATGGACAGGATAAAAGAAACTTTGCTTTGCGGTAGAAATTATGCATAATTCAAGTAGTTCGGTGCAGACATTGTCATTATATAATCTTTATTAATTGACATCTCATTACATTCTAATTCTATTAGGTATTCTGACATCATATGGATAATGAAATATATCTTAAAAGAAAGTATCAATACTTTTCTCTCGAGGATAAGCTTAATACTCCTCTAGAACTATATCAAGCGGAAGTTCATCCAGATTGGATTGACTACAATGGTCATATGAGCGAGTCATTCTATTTGTATGCTTTTGGTGATGCTTCAGATGCTTTATTTCAATACATTGGGGTTGATAATGACTACCGCTTAGCAGGTAAGTCTTTCTATACTGTTGAAACGCATATAAACTTTTATTTGGAAGTTTCAAAGGGAGAGCCTCTTAAGTTTACTACTCAATTACTTGGTTTAGATGCAAAAAAACTGCATATTTTTCATCAAATGTTCCATGCTAAAAGTGGTGACTTATTAGCTACAACTGAGCAAATGCTTGTTCATGTAGATATGAATAAAGGGAAGGCATGTCAGATTGAGCCAGCTGTTGAGGATATACTTTTAAAGATTTGGGGTTATCATCAAAAATTGCCTATACCAAGGCAAAAAGGCCGCGTTATGGCGATTAAAAAATAAAGTAAGTTAATTAAATTGTAGGAGTAGAGATGGATTTTGGCCTTTCTAATGAGCAAGAAATGATTATCGATTCAGTTAAAAGTTTCGTGGAGCAAGAGCTTTATCCTCACGAAGATGAGGTTGAACAGAGTAATAAAATTAACAAATCCCTAGCTGAAAATATCAAAAAAAAGGCAATCGATCAAGGTCTTTATGCTAGTAATATGCCAGAAATATATGGGGGCGGTGGTCTTGATACTTTGACTTTATGCCTTTTAGAGAAGGAGTTAGGTAAGGCAAATTTTGGCCTTCAGTATATTGTAGCAAGACCTAGTAATATATTGCTGGCCTGCCAAGGAGCACAAATTGAAGATTATTTAATTCCAACGATTCGAGGAGATAAGGTTGAATGTCTTGCAATGACAGAGCCTAACGCAGGGTCAGATGTACGATCCATGCAGTGTAAGGCAGAGAGAGATGGAGAGTTTTTTGTAATTAATGGCTCAAAGCATTTTATTAGTCATGCGGATGTGGCCGACTACGTTATCTTATTTGTAGCTTCTGGAACTGAGAAGACTTCCAGAGGGGAGAGGAAAAAAATAACTAGCTTTTTGGTGGATATTGGCACCCCAGGGTTTTCTGTAGAGCCTGGATACAAAAGTGTTTCTCATAGGGGCTATCATAACTTTATTCTTAATTTTGATAATTGTCGTGTCCATGAATCTCAAGTATTAGGTGAGGTAGACCATGGATTCGATGTGGCAAATGAGTGGCTTGGCGCTACGCGATTATCAGTTGCAGCAATGTGCCTTGGCAGAGCTGAAAGAGCCCTGCAAATTGCAACAGAATGGGCTGCAACGCGTGAACAATTTGGTCAAAAGATTGGTAAGTTTCAAGGAGTTTCTTTTAAGCTTGCTGATATGTCAATGGAGCTTCATGCTGCAGAACTATTAACTTTAAAAGCCGCATGGAAGGATACCCAAGGAGAAATGACTAATAGTGATGCTGCAATGGCAAAACTGAAAGCTACAGAGACTCTTGCAATGATTTCTGATGAAGCCATACAAATACTTGGAGGCATGGGTCTAATGGAAGAGCTTCCTTTGGAAAGAATATGGCGAGACCATCGAGTTGAGCGAATTTGGGATGGTACGAGTGAAATTCAAAGACACATCATCTCAAGGTCACTACTAAGACCATTTGAGTAGTCCTTTATGAGTAGAACTAATTTGACTCGGCTAATATCACCAAAATCAATTGCTGTGGTTGGAAATCGTGGTGCAAATTTTGCGATTAGAGAAAGTAAAAAATTAGGCTTTAACCAGAAAATTTGGGCTATCCACCCAACTCTAGATTTTCTTGAGGGAATTAAGTGTTACAAAGATATTAAAGATCTTCCTGAGGCTCCAGATGCTACGTTTATAGCAGTTAATGCAGAGTCTGCTATAGATATCGTTGCTGATTTAAAGTCGATTGGAGGTGGCGGTGCAGTTTTGTACGCTTCTGGTTTTGGAGAGCTTGGAGAGAAAGGAATAAAACGAAACCAGAGGCTAGTAGAGGCTGCTGATGGCATGCCATTAATTGGACCGAACTGTTATGGCTTTATCAATAGTCTTGATGGAGTTGCTTTGTGGCCTGATGTTCATGGATGTGAACCAGTTCCGAGTGGGGTTGCAATTATTACACAGAGTGGCAATATAGGCCTAAACATTACAATGCAATCGATTGGGCTACCAATTGCCTACATGTTTACTCTTGGCAATCAAACAAATACAAATATTGCAGATATTATTCATGCGATGCTCGATGACAATAGAGTCAATGCAATAGGCCTTCATATCGAAGGAATTTCTGATATCAAATCGTTTGATGTTGCTGCTCGAAGAGCCCTTGATAAAAAAATTCCAATTGTTGCAATTAAGTCTGGACGCACTGACGCTTCTGCAAAGATTGCACTGAGTCACACCAGCTCAATGACAGGCTTGGACCAACTTTTTAATGTATTTTTTGAGCGACTAGGGATTGCTAGAGTGGATACTGTTCCAGAGTTCTTAGAAACTTTAAAATTGCTAAGTATTTTAGGAGCCATTGACCATAATGGTGTTGCATCTATGAGCTGCTCTGGTGGAGAGGCAGGAATGATGGCGGATTTGATTGATGGACTAGATATCACTTTTCCTAGTCTTGATGATCTTCATAAAGATAGAGTTAAACTAGCGCTTAATGATTTTGTCGAGGTTGATAATCCACTTGATTACCATACCTTTATTTGGGGTGACCGAAAAAGAACTTCAGAATGCTTTAAACAGATGATTAGTGGCAATTTTGCTGCAACGATGTTGTTGTTGGACTGGCCAAGAACGCAAGAATCAGAACAAAAAGATTGGGACCTAACTTTATTGGCCCTCTCTGATGCGATTTCTGGGACACGTGAGAAGACTATAGTATTAGCGTCAATTGCAGATTGTATGCCTAAAAGAATTATTAAGGAATGCCAAAAATATGGTATCGCGCCTATGATAGGGCTAGATATTTGCTTAAAGGCCCTTAATCACTCCTATAGAATTGGACTCGCTTTTCAGAAGAGCGCAATGCACTCGATAGAGATATTACGCTCATTATCTCGCTCTTCTAAAATTTCAACTCTAACAGAGTTTGAAGGCAAGAAATTGTTGAAAAAATATGGAATTCCTGTGCCAGATGGAAAAATTATTACTAGCACCTCTGAGGCTTTAATGGCCGCTGAAAAAATACATTACCCTATAACACTGAAGGTTTCAGATGTTGAATTGGCACATAAAACAGAGCTAGGTGCTGTTATGCTAAATATAAATGATCCTTTAGCGCTAGAGAAGGCTTGCCAGGATTTATTTAAGATTGGCTCATCCCTTCTTATTGAAAAAATGGTGCAAGATTCAGTTGCTGAATTGATTGTTGGTGTTGGCCTTGATCCAATTTTTGGAAAATATATTATTATTGGAAGTGGTGGAATTTTGGTGGAGCTTTTCCAAGAAAGTATTCCACTTCTGTTTCCAGTTAATAGAGAGGATGTTTCTCTAGCCTTATCAAAATTAAAAGTTTTCCCTTTAATTAACGGTTATAGAGGTAATCCAGAAGGAGACGTAGAGATGATTATTGATTGCGTAATGGCTACTGTCAAACTAGTCAGTGAAAATGATATTGATGAGTTGGATATTAATCCATTATTAGTATTGAAGAGAGGGAGTGGAGTAATTGCTGTCGATACACTTATTAAGTTAAACTTAGGCTAATTAGGTTTTTATTTGGGAGCTTTATGAACATTAGTGTTAATTGCAAAATCTATGATGACGTAATGTTGATTACCTTGGACCGACCAAAAGCTAATGCAATTGATGCTAAAACAAGTCATGCGCTAGGTGATGCATTTATTAGTTTTAGAGATAATAATAAATTACGAGTAGCTGTTATTACAGGCGCAGGTGATCGTTTTTTTTGTGGTGGCTGGGATTTAAAAGCCGCATCTGAGGGAGAGGCAATTGATGCAGACTTTGGACTGGGTGGTTTTGCTGGGTTAACAGAGCTGTGGGATCTTGACAAACCTGTCATTGCCGCAGTTAATGGACTAGCAGTTGGAGGAGGCTTTGAGTTGGCTTTAGCAGCTGACCTTATAATTGCAGCAGATAGTGCCGAGTTTTTTGTTCCAGAGGCAACCTTAGGCATTATCCCTGATAGTGGAGGCGTTTTAAGATTGCCACGACGATTGCCATCTGCAGTGGCAATGGACATGCTCATGACAGGTCGACGAATGGCCGTAGATGAAGCAAAACACTTTGGCCTAGTTAATCGAAGCTGTCCGTTAAGCGAATTAGAAAATTCAGCAATAGAGTGGGCACATCAAATTGCTAAGTCTGCGCCACTTTCTCTAGCAGCCATAAAATCTGTTGTAAGAAAAACAGAGCAAATGGATTTGGAAGGTGCTTATAAAGTTATGCGATCTGGAGAAATTGAGGCGTATCAGAAGATGTTGAATTCTGAAGATGCAAAAGAAGGTCCCAAGGCTTTTTCTGATAAGAGATCTCCAGTCTGGAAAGGGAAATAATAGCTAACAATACTCCTGGTTTTAAGCAAACTAGAAATGGGTATAATTCAGTTAATGAATTATGTTGGGACTTAGTTTCAATGAAAAGATTTTTTTTAACATCGGTCACAATTGCTTTAGCTATTTTTTCGCTAAGCTCAAATGCCAATGGTGAAGGCGAAGCAATGTATAGTGCTTTGGGCTGCGCAAGTTGTCATGGACAGAATGGACAGTCGACAGATGAAAATGCACCTTCTTTAGCTGGAAAAGATGCTGATTGGATTGTTCAGCAATTAGAATATTTTCAGTCAGGTGAGCGTCAGAATTCATACATGAATGCAATGGCTCCAATGGCTGAAGGGTTTGAGCGCTCGATTGCTGAATACCTTTCTATTCAAAACTCTAAATACTAATATTAGCCCATAAATCTGTCCTAATTGAAGTTTACGATGCCGTTATTTTTCACGTATAATTTCCTTGAATTTTTTGGAGATTAAGAATGAAAAAGACCATTATTGCTTTAGCTTATATATTAATTGCTTCTTTTAGTAGTCCCATTATTGCTGCTGGTGATGCTGAGGCGGGTCAAGCAAAGACGGCAACATGTATGGGTTGCCATGGTCTTGCAGGCAACAGCACTATCCCTTCTTTTCCTAAGTTAGCTGGACAAGGTGAAGCTTATCTTATTAAACAATTACAGTACTTTAAGTCAGGAGAAAGAAAGAATGCGATGATGGCTGGTGTTGCTGGAATGCTCTCTGAGCAAGACATGATGGACATTGCAGCTTACTATTCAACCCAAACTATAAGTGAAAACAGCGCGAAAGCAGATGCTGAAACTCTCGAGCTTGGACGTAAGATTTATGTTGGTGGGAAAATGGATACTCAAACGACAGCTTGTATTGCTTGTCATGGAGCTAAAGGTTTAGGTATTCCAACTGCAGGCTTCCCTGCAATCAGTGCTCAGCACGCAGAATATACTGCGTCACAGTTAAAAGCGTTTCGTCAATATTCTATAAATGAGCAAACAGGCTCTACTGATGTTTCTAGAGCAAATGAGATGATGGTGAATGTTGCTAAAGGTTTAACGACAGTTGAAATTGAAGCTTTATCGCAATATATAGCAGGACTTCACTAAACTAGAGAAAGCTAAAGTTTAATCCATTCTCTCAGTGTTGCCGTCGACTGTCATTATTTGACCAGAAATCTTACTGGCTTCATTTGATATTAAGAAGCTCGCCATGTTTGCAATGTCTTCTTTATCTACAAATGTTTTAAGAGAAACCATTGCCTCAAAATCTTCCTTTACTTCTTTTTCAGAAGAGCCTATTGATTTAGCTTTTGCCTCAATAACACGATTAATTCTATCGCCTGATACAGAGCCTGGACAGATTGCATTGACTCGAATATTGAATTCACCGAGCTCCATCGCGAGTGACTTTGTAATTCCAATGATGGCCCATTTGCTAGCAGCATAGGGTGTTCTTAATGGAAATCCAAATAGTCCAGCTGTTGAAGATAGATTAATAATTGAACCCCCCTTATTCTTCTTTAAAAGCGGTATTGCAAACTTAGTGAAGTAGAAGTGGCTATTTAAATTTATATCAATCGTTTCCTTCCAGTCTTCAATTGTTAAGCCTTCCATTGGCCCAGTAGGGCCAGCAACACCAACATTATTTATAAGGGCATCAATACTTGTAACTTTTTTAGAAAGGGCTTTATAGTATGACTTAACTGACTCTGGATTCCCAGCATCAACATTTTCAATAAAGAGCCTTTTATTAAAAAGTGGATGCTTTTGAACCTCATCAATTTTTTGCTGATTAATGTCAGACAAGTAAACTGTGTGGCCTTGATTTATCAAAACAGTGGCCATACACCAGCCAAGTCCATCAGCTGAGGCTGAAATGATTATATTTTTACTAGCAAAATTACCCCGAGACATTACTGTGTTTTTGTTAAGGCTTCAGAGAGTTCGTTAGATGAGATGTACCCGGTTGTACTTCCATTTTTATCGACAACTTCAATAGTTGATCTATCTTTCAAAACTTTAGGGACTAGCTCTTCAATAAAGGTATCTTCATCATACTTGTATGTTGATGAAGGGTTAATACCAGAGGTATCAAATTTATCAATTTTTGTCATTACAGTTTTCGCTCTTAAGACTTTTGAGCGATTAACGTCTTTAACAAATGCTTTAACGTAATCATCGGCTGGATTGAGAATAATATCTTCTGGGCGACCAACTTGAACCAATCGTCCGCCATTAAGGATTCCTATATGATCGCCTAACTTAAGAGACTCATCAAGGTCATGAGTAATAAAGACAATCGTTTTTTTAAGTTTAGACTGAAGATCAACAAGCTGGGATTGCATTTCACTTCTAATTAAAGGATCTAAAGCACTAAAGGCTTCGTCCATTAAAAGGATTTGTGGGTCAGTTGCTAGAGCCCTTGCAAGTCCGACTCTTTGTTGCATTCCGCCAGAAAGTTGGGCAGGGTATTGATTCTCAAATCCTTGGAGCCCTACGGCATCAATTTGACCTTGGGCAATTTCTTTTCTCTTGTCTTCAGGGACCTCCTGAATTTCAAGTCCATAAGCCACATTTTCAATAATTGTCTTGTGAGGGAATAATCCAAAGCGCTGGAAAACCATACTCATGGTTTTTTTTCTAAATTCTAAAATTTCTTTCTCATCTAAGCTTAATACGTCGACATCATTTACAAGAACTTGTCCTGCAGTAGGATCTATTAATCGATTAATGTGCCTAATCAAAGTCGACTTACCTGAGCCAGAAAGGCCCATGCAAACAAAAATTTCACCTTCTTCGATAGATAATGAAACGTTATCTAAGCCAACAGTATGTCCAGTTTCTTCTAGAACTTGTTCTTTATCTGCCCCGTTTTGGACCATTGATAAAACCTGGTCAGGCTGGGGACCAAATATTTTATAAATATTTTTAATTTCGATTTTTGACATAATAATAGCTTATTTAGGTGCAGTATTTCTTTCTTGTATTCTTTGGCCATAGGCCTGTGTGATTCGATCCAGAACAATGGCTAAAAGAACAATCGCTAGTCCTGCTTCTGTTGCTTTACCTACATTAAGTTGCTGAAGCCCAAGTAAAACTTCATCTCCTAGACCTCTTGTTCCTATCATTGAAGCAATAACGACCATCGACAACGCCATCATCGTGCACTGGTTGATTCCTTGCATAATGTTCGGGAGAGCTAATGGCAATTGGACGCCTAATAACTTTTGTTTATCACTGGCACCAAATGCTTCAGCAGCCTCTATGACTTCTGTATCAACTAATCGAATTCCAAGATCTGTTAAGCGAATTAAAGGTGGTACTGCGTATATAACGGTTGCAATAATTGCTGGAACCGCGCCTAAACCAAATAGCATAATCCCGGGGATGAGGTAACAGAAGCTTGGTATTGTCTGCATTAAATCTAGCACGGGAAGAGTAGCATTTCGAACTCTTACACTCCTGGCCATGCTTATGCCCAGTGGAATACCAATGAAAACACAAATAATAATACCAATTAACATGATAGATGTTGTTTCGATAGCTTTATCCCAAAATCTTGGGTGAAGAAAGCCAATAAAAAAGGTACAGAGCCCTACAAAAATGGTTGTTCCTATTTTTCGTCCACTCGAAAAGAATACAATTGCTACCACAAGAGCAATAACAAGTGGCCATGGCAACATAATTAAGAATTTCTTAATAGAAAGTATTGCGCCAAGAAGGAAGTTGTTGACGTACTCAAAGTAAATTCCATACTCTTCGTTAAATACTTTAAACCCATCATTAACCCATTTCATTAGCGGGATATCTAGCCATTTAGGCCAATCGTACAACCAGCTTGGATCTGTTAGGAGCTCCATTGGGCTGTCGGGCTTTCTTTTTGAGGAGCTATAACTTGATATTATGAGCCAAACAAAGATAACTGGAAAGGTTAAATAGGTAAGTAATTTTTTGATCATAATGATTATTTTATAAAAAAAAGAGCTCACGAGTGAGCTCTTTTTTATGTTAAATCTAACTTATAGTGCTCCTGAAACCTTCGCAGCTACAGCTGCTGAAACCCAAGACTTCCATTCAGAATTATTTTCTAAATATTCTAACGCAGTAAGCTCCATATCACCATCAGCTTCGTCTTCATAGAAAGCTAGTAACTGGTTAACTGAGGCAGTTGGTAAGCTATATGCTTCTAGAAATGCTGTTTCTTCTGGATGCGTATCCGCCCATGCAGTGAGTACAGACTTGTCTAGAGACATGTCTCTGTATTCAGTTGCACATGTAGGTGTGTAAGCATCTTTACCATTGGCTTTAATGGCTTCAACAACTAGTGACATTGCGTCCCAACACTCTTGGTTGAAAGGCGGCTCTTTTAATCTTACTAAGTCAACTTTTCCCATAAGGCCAGTTGGTGCCCAGTAGTATGTAAAGATTGGCTGCTTCTTAGCAAATGCTCCTGCAATTGCAGCGTCAAGTGCTCCACCTGAACCTGGATCAAAGTTAGTGTAGTATTTATCTAGTCCATAAGCACGTTGCTTAACGTGGTTTACAGTGTAGCATGTCCAACCAGAAATACAGCTTGTCATTCTTCCCATATCAGGGTTTTCAGGATCTGTAAATAGTGCTGCAACCTCTGGGTTAAGCATGTCCATTACAGTTCTTAAGTTGTACTTATCAGCTGTAGTCTTGTCAACATAAAAAGCTTGTTGGGAGTCTGGCGTGTTAATACCAAGATTTCTTATTATTCCAGCTTCTTCAACAGGATCATAGTTCCCTACAATATTATCATACCAAAGCTCAGTAACGATATCTAGTTGGCTGTCATAGTGAGCAGCCATAATAGGTGTCGTGCTTCCTTTTGTCACTTCTACGTCACAGCCATAGCCATGCTCAAGAATAAATCCTACGATTGCAGTATGTACATTTGCACTACTCCAGTCGAAATCAGCTAGTCTTGCTTTTCCGCAGTCCGCACTTGCAATTGAAGGCATAAGACTTAAAGAAATTGCTGAGACAGCTAATACTTTATTTATTAGTTTCATTTTCTCTCCTTAGGTTTTAAAACAAAATCCTTATTAAATATAAGGATTGATTTTTAGTATATATAAAATTTCAGTCCAAGATGAATTTATTTTAAATTATTTAGCATATTATTTTTATTAAAAAAACCAAAAAAATTATATTAATAAAGCAATAGAAATAATAAGTTAATAGTAATTCTATTTTTAGGGTCGAGAACTAAAGAAGGTTATGTTGTAATGGTGGTAAGGGAAATTTACTTATTCATTTCATCATGAATTATTCCAATTTAGGCAACTTAATATATCTATACTTTCATCAATATTAGGCTGAATGAATGAGGTGGGATTTCAACAAAATCTTCACCACATTCTAATTGATTTTTTTTAATCGTTATTTTATGTAGATTTTTCTTGTCATTTAAGTCAGTTGGTGAGCTACCATTAACTAAATAGTTTGCTATTATTTTCTTATGTTGGGGTATTGAAACTATTAAACTTTCTTTTTCTGATTTGTTTACTATTGAAAGACATACCTGATTTTGATCATAGGTGGCTGAAGCATCTATTAATTTATTATTTTTGTATACTGGCTGTTTTCCAAGTGCGGGAGATGAAAAAGTAGGGCTACTTACAGACGTTTTAAGTATTTCTCCTTTGTGATATTTAGTAAATAATTCTAATACTAAAGTAGTAGGAGTTTTCCATATTTTTTGACCGTCTATCCTATAGTTACCCATCACATTAATAAGGTGATACACTCCAGTATTTGTAATCATATCACCCCTATTAATACAAGCATTTAATAAAGAGCCCGCATATAATGCATCAGCAATATTATAATTTTCAATATAGTTTGGATGTTCAGCTTCTACGTAGGTATTCCACTCATCAAAGGCAATGGTAATATTTTTTTTAGTATATTTTTTGATTTCAGCAATTGTTTTATCTAGCATTACTTCTACTTCTGTTGACGCAGCAACTGTAGGAATGTATCTAGAAGTGTAATGAGGATGTGTTTTATCTTTTTCAGTTCTTATAGAGTAATAATGAACACTTAATTCATCGACTCTTTCTGTGATATTTTTCAATACTATTTCATTCCAATGACCAAAATGATCCGCACAAGCTCCTACTGCAATATATCTTAAATTTGGATTAACTTTCTTGATTGCTCTTACAAATTTATTATATTTAAGAGCATAGGTTTTTGCATCTGTATGACCAATTTGCCAGCCTCCAAACATTTCATTACCAATGAATATGGTTTTAAGATCATAAGGCTTAACTCTTCCATTTTTTGCCCTAAGTTTGCCATATTTTGTTTTGGTTGATCCGGTGATATATTCAATCCAAGAAGCGGCTTCTTCAGGAGTTCCATTGCCTGTATTCATCGTTATCATTGGCTCACTTCCAATATACTCACACCACTGCATGAATTCATCAGTTCCAACGTCATTGTTTTCCCATTCATACCAGGCATAGTCATAAAAAGGTAGACGATAATTCTTATCTCCAATTCCATTAATCCAATTATAGCCAGATAGGTAATTTCCACCTGGCCACCTAAGATAACTAGGGACCCATTCTTTAATTAATTTAGTGATATCTTTCCTGAAACCAAAATTTGTATTTTTTGGCTTTAAAGAACAATTGGCGATAAATAATTCATCACTATTAATTGAAATAGATAAAGTTTTTTTTGTTTTTAAATCATTAAACTTAATATTTTTTTTAAATTCAAACCACTTAGAGCGACTTTTTATAACAAAATTTAATTCACCAATTTGTATGTAAACTTTTTGACCAGTCCCTTTTAGCATTATGCTAAATTGATGTGCTTCATCAACAAAATTTACTTTTATAGGCTGTTTAATACCTCTATTTTTTTCACTTTTTTCTCTTATGGTAATTTGTTGAGATTGTTTACCACTGCCAAACCTATTTATTTGTTCTTCACCCTTAACTACAAATTCAGAATTTGAATGAGCATACATGACATGCTTTGCCGAAGGATTAAAACCTTGCCAGGGTTTTATAATTCCAAAATCTAAATGATCATGCGCGACTCCTGTGTCCCAAGTAAATTTATCAGCGCCACAAAACTTCCTATTTTCAATGACCTCTGCCCAGACACCATTTTTATATATTGCTTCACCAATGTGCTCAAGATTAGCACCAAACATATGAGGAGAAAGTTTGCCTATGCCTTCGTCTATATTAAATAGAATTTTATTTTTTGATTTAATCATTCATCGCCCATATCTTGTCTTCGGGCAAGTGGACAAAGACTTGATCATTCTTAGATATCTCTTTATTACCTACAGATTGGACAGAACAGTCCAGGATAATATCTTTAATTTTAATTTTGTATCTAGTATTTGTTCCTGAAAAAATAATAGATGTAACAATTCCTGAAAAGTAATTCTCTTTAAAAGTATTGGTTTTTGATATCTTTATATTTTCAGGTCGGATTGTAAGTAAATGATTACTATTCAAGTCTTTTTTATTTTTTTGATTGTAATTTAAAGCCCCAATCTCCGTATCAATTTCTTGATTCTTTATTGTAGATTTTAGAAAGTTAACACCACCAAAGAATCTTGCAGCCCTTTCATTAATTGGCGATTCATAATATTCTTTTGGAGATGCAAAACTTTGAAGCTCACCATCAAAAATTAACGCAATATTGTCAGCCAATAGAACTGCTTCTTCTTGGTCATGGGTTACGAAAACTGTTGTGACATTTAATTTTTGCTGAATAGTTACAATTAATTCTCTCATCTCATCTCTTAGATGCGCGTCAAGATTACTTAATGGCTCATCCAATAATAGCAGTCTTGGTTTTGAAATTAACGCACGAGCCAGTGCAACTCTTTGCTGCTGACCGCCTGATAGTTGTTTGGGTCTCCTGTCACCAATATCTGGCAGTTTAACTAGCTCCAGCATATCCTTAACCTTTTTATCAATTTCCCCTTTATCCATGCCCTTCATTTTGAGTGCGAAGCCTACGTTTTCATTAACGTTCATATAAGGAAATAATAAATAGTTTTGAAAGACCATAACTACCCCTCTTTTCTCTGTAGGAATTGGCAGTAGAGATTCATTATTAAGAGTTATATCTCCACTATCGGGTGGAAATAATCCTGTAATCATTTTTAATATTGTTGTCTTTCCACAGCCAGACGGGCCTAAAAAAGCTATTAATCCACCTGTTTTTATATCTAAACTAACATTGTTAACTGCAGGCCTATCCATTCCAGGAAAGCTTTTAAATAAATTTGAAATTTTTAAATCACTCATCTTCTATGTAGCCCTTGTCTATGGTTAATTAAAGTTTGCCAAATCCAGATGTCGCAGAAGAATCTCCTGAGACGAATTTAGAGGTAAAGAATAAAATTACTATTGCCGGAAAGATAAATACGATTGATATAGCAGCTGTTAATGCTGGATTTCCAGATGAGGCTGTTGAGAATACAAGCAGTGGAAGTGTCATAATCTTTCCAGCTCCAATCAAGAAAGTTAATAAATATTGACTCCAAGAAACTAAGAAAGCAAATAAAGCAGCGACTACCATTCCTGGTGCAATTGCTGGGAGTGTAATCAAATAAAAGGTTCTGAATTTGTTAGCACCTAATGTTCTAGCTTGGTGTTCAAAGTCAGGATTATAGTTAGCAAAAATTCCCGTCATTGTTAGAACTACATAAGGCATTATTGGAACTAAATGCACCAAGCAAACACCCCAGAAGCTGCCTGAGAAGCCCCATGAAATGAAGTTAATGTTTAATCCAAGTACAAATGCTATTGGAGGCAAAATGGTAGGAGAAATCATGATGAAAATAATAAGTTTTTTAAATCTGAAGTTAAGTAAACCTAGCACTCTTGCTGCTGGCAATGCAATAATAATAGAGACAATAGTAACAATGACACCAATTGTAACGCTATTAACTAGCGCTTTAATAATTGCAGGGTTTGATAGCCACAAGTCTATAAAACCATCAAGCGATCTAAAGCCCTCTTTTGGAATTAGTTTAAGTCTTACCCATGCTTGTAAACTAAGCTCCTTAGGAAAAAGTTGGGGGTAAAACCATCTAAATGAAAATGCATTTATAAAAAAAGCAATTAAGGGAAGAATTAGAATGAACGCCCCTAGATAAATTGCATAAATGTTTGTTTTTTTTAAATTAGAATCCATAAAATTAATCTTTTCTAATCTTGCTTTGCGTTAGTCGGAAGTAAATTACAACTAAAATCATTACAATCAATGCAATAATCATACTGAGAGCCATTCCTTCACTCCTTGCATTAAGGTCAGGATTAAGAAAGAAATCTAAGGACATTACTGGAAGCATTTGAGGGTAGTTAACACCAAGAATTGCTGGAACTTCATATGCTCCAAAGCTAAATGCAAAAACAATTATTGAGGCCGAAAATAAATTTGGCATTACCAGAGGAAGAATAACGTATCTAAATCTTTGCCATTTATTAGCACCCAAGCTCTGAGCTAATTCTTCAAAATTTTCTCCAAGAGATTGAAGAACTGACATTAATATAATAAAAAAGAATGCAGCTTCTTTCCATATATAGGCCAAGATAATTCCGAAGCCATATTTATCTTTAACTAAGATTGGAAACTCACTTGGTGATGCAATAAAACCTATCTGGGTAAAAAATCTAGCCAATAATCCACTTTGAGAGAAAACAAAAATCATCCCTACTGCAACTACTAGGTGAGGCATAGGTAAATTTAAGGAAAATATAAAATTACAAATCTTTTTTGCAAAAAAAGTTTTTCTAATAGATAAAGCTCCCCATAAAGCGAATGCCGCAGCTAAAAAGGTACTAACAAAGCTGACCCATAAATTTAATGCAAGGCCTGACCAGAATAACTTTGCATATCTTTCAGAAAACATGACATTATAGTAAGCATTAAAATTAAGATCATATCTTCCAATAGCTGGCTGATAGCCAAGACTTTGAAGAAATCCATAGAGTATTCCTCCAAAAAATAACGTACCAATAATTAGAAGGGGCGGAGCTAAAGAAAGTACAATTTTTAATTTATCTCCGCCCATTCTTATGTCCTACCTATTTTAGAAGGACGTTTGCTTGCCAATCAGCTTCAATTTTATCTTGATACTCTGCGGCTATATCCGAAACAAGAGCTCGCGCTAATATTCCTTGATCTTCCGCGGCATCACCAAGATTATTTTGAGCATCTTGAATGGCTGCAACACCATCAGAGCTAGTTACTTTTGCAGTGCTGATTCCCCAGCCACAACAAAAACCATTAGCAGGCTGGACTTGAGCAGCTTGCAGAGTAGGCTCTAAAACAAGGTTAGCATAAACTAGGGCTGCTGCTTTATTAGGGGCGTTATATGGAATTGCCCAATAATTGAAATCACCAATCATGTTGTTATAAAAAGCAAAGGCTCTAGATGTTGGCGGTGTTGTTCCAGCAGAGTTTGTTGGACCTGCTCCTCTTGGAGATTGAGTAAAACTCATATCAACTTCACCATTAGCAAATAATGCATGCATTTCAGCATTATTGGTTGGATAAGTCTCACCACCTCTATGAAGATCGGCTTCCCAAGAATTTAACAGTGCCCATACTTTTGGAGCCCACTTATTGTATAGCTCTTCATTGTAAGGCCCAACCCATTGCTCTTGGCCACCACTTAGTTCAAAGAAAATTTGCTTAACAAATCTAGTTCCAACAAATCCACCTTTGCCAGGTCTGATATATGTAAATCTTCCAGGATTATCAGAAATCCATTTAGTTAGGAATCCATAATTTCTTGGCATGTCTTCATAGTCGTTTCTAGCTGAATCATACATAAAATGAAACTGCGCGCTAGACCAAGGACTTTCCATACCATCAACTGGCCTTCCAAAGTCTAAATTTACCGCAGGGTTATCCCATGCAACGAATTTACTATTTGGTAATCCAGCAGCAAATGGACCGTATAAAAGGTCTGCTTGCTTTAGAGTCCAAAAGTTTTCACCGTTGATCCAGATTAAATCAACATTACCATTATCTCCAGTGATGCCAGCTTCTTTTTCACTTAAAACCTGGTTAACCACATCAACAGTTCCCGCAACTCCTACTCTGTTTAAAGTAATGTTGTAGTCACTTTTTAAAGGCGCGCCATAGAAATCATCTACGAAGCCATTAATTGCATCTGAGCCACCCCACATATAAACGTTTACTTGTCCACCATTTGCTGCAGCTTCGACGTCGTCCCAGTTATTAAACCCGGGGGCAACCTCAGCTGAGGCTATTTTGGCAAAAAGTAAACTAAATATGGCAATGGATACTATCTTGATTTTATTATTCATCGTATCTCCTTTTTTAGTTACAAATTATCAAATAAACATTTATTTGATTAGTCATCCAATGGTGATAAGTAATCTACCAATGGAATTTCTTTTATCAGCTTTAATTTATTCCAAGCTGCAAATTCTATTAATTCTTTACTGTAATCACCCTGTCCAACCGCATAATGATGTTCATGACCAACCATATTTAAGGTGTTTACTAAATTTTCTGAAGTTATTTCTTTTCGATTTAAGTGGATATTTCTAAACCATCCCCTAGTTCCATCGAAGCCTTTGTTTGTGTGTTCAAAAATACTGGAATTCAATACTAATATTCTTTCAGCGTTGTTGCTTATGTATGTAGTTGTAGTTTCTTGAGGGGCAAACACTTGATCACCGGCAACGCCATATTTTTTATCGGTCTTTCTTCCAAGGGTTGTATGATCTACCCATTTAATACCATCTTCGTTTGAAAAATGTCTTGGTGATACGCCGCAATGCCACATTTGTACAGCATCTGCTTCCTTATCAAATGTTGCTAAGTCTAATAGTGTAGATGATTTTTCCGCATTTGAGATGTAGTTTAAAAGAAGCATGCTCATAGATCCTTGAACATCCCCTTCGCATGATACTGCAATCCCATCCTCACTTCCCAACCAGCCATAAGCCATGCATGGAGCAACCCCGTATAACTCTTGCATCTGGGACCAGCATTGAACAGCCATAGAATCCCAATTATTATCTTCCTTCATTTTCTTTAAAGCAAAATAAATACGCGTGACCTTGTTAAATGAATCGTCATTAGAGACCGAAATACTAGAGGCAACACTTTTAATTTTTATAACCTCACTATCAATAATTTTCTGATCAAAACTATCAGCAATCTTAACTAGCTCTTGGATTGTTGACTCTTCAACTGATAGTCCAATATTTTTTTTAATAATTGATTGGTCAACCTTCATATTGTCAAAGCCAGGAGATATGCCTCCTACAAGACCTATTTTGGCATGTTTCATTTTCTTTAGAGCAACCAATGATCTAATTGTTACGGAAAATTTATTTATAAACTCATCAGTATCTGCATAATTGTAAAACCACTTAGTTGTAATATCTTTATCCGATAAAACTTTTTTTATCATTGCTAGATAATGACTTGTAGACACTAAAGAATGAAGCTTAACGTCACCTTCTTTCTCAATATCTGGAACTGCCCATACACCTATTTTGTCTGTAATGTTGCATAGAGGATACAATTGCTCACCTGCACTGCATGAGCTTGTTTGAAGAAGTAAGAAATCTATCTTATTCTTAAAAAATTGCTCTGCCTCTTCTGAATCTTTTGTTGAGAAGATAGTTTTATGAAATGGAATAAAATTTACATCAAAATTACAGAGTAATTTCTTCAAAGCAATTTCCGATTTCTCTCTAACTTTATATTCATTTGAATAGTAAGGAGTAATTGCCGTAGCCACGTATCCAATGTTTAACTTTACTGTCATTTAATTAATTTATCTGAGTTTAATTAAGAGCTAAATCGATATCATATCATATTGTAAAGTTATAATAAATATTTTTTTAAGTATTTTAATTTTGTATTAAAAAAACTAGCTATATAACAATATTTTTAGGTTATCATAGTTACTAATTATTTTTTTTATTGGAGTTGTTATAACAACTTATATTATGGATATTGATGCAGATAAGCTTCATTGGATTTATAAAAAACTATTTACTATTCGGTCATTTGAAGAGAGAATTAAAAAGATCGCCAAGGAGAAATCAGTCCCCGGATACTTACACACATGCATTGGATCAGAGGCAATTTGTGTTGGAGTTATGGCTGCGTTAGGAGATGATGACTGGATTTCAAGTACTTACCGTAATCATGGCCATTCAATTGCTAAAAACTGTGAATTAAAAGAAATAACATCAGAAATCTATGGAAGAAGTACTGGTCTATGTAAAGGAAGAGGCGGGAGTATGCACATCAGTGACTTTGATAAAGGCATGCTTGGATCTTTCGGTATTGTGGCTGCTGGACCTCCAGTAGTTTTGGGGGCGGCACTTCAAGAAAAAATTAATGGCGGGACCAAAATGGCAGCTACTTTTTTTGGTGATGGAGCTATACATAACGGAGCCTTTCATGAGGCTGCAGGTCTCGCTAAACTATGGGATATCCCAATGCTTTTTGTTTGTGAAAATAATGGTTATGCCGAAGCTACAGCTACGGATTGGCATATCAACACAAAAGAGCTCAAGGACATCGCAAAAGCTTATGACATGATCTCGTATCAAGGTGATGGAAACAATGTTTTTGAGGTTCATCAAATTACAAGAGATGCCATCATTGAATCAAAAGCCAAAAATACCCCCATTTTTTTAGAGTTTAAAAATTATCGATTTTCAGGTCAATATGAGGGTGATACGCAGCTTTATCAGCCCCTAGAAGAGATTGAGGAAGCTAAAAAAAATGATCCAATTAAAAAATCAATAGAATTGGCTGCTCAATATAATCTTTCATCTGACGAAGTTAAAAGAATACAGGCTGATGCATTGAAAGAGGTAAATGAAGCATTTGATTTTGCTGAAACTCAGCCTTGGCCAAAGCCAGAAGACGCATTAGAAGAAGTTTATGTTAACTATCCTAGAGAGCTACTAACATGAGAGAAATAACTGTAAAAGATGCTATCAATGAAGCCCTTGTGGAGTCATTTCAAAATGATAAAAATGTAATTTTGATGGGAGAAGATATTGCTGGAGGTAAAGGAAGGGAAGAGTATCCTGGCACACAAGATAGCTGGGGCGGACCCTTTGGTGTTACTCAGGGATTGCTAACTAAATTTGGTCCTGAGCGAGTCAGGGATACAACTATTACAGAGGCTGGTTTTTTTGGTGCAGCAGTTGGAGCTGCTATGACTGGCTTAAGACCAATTGTAGAGTTAATGTACGTTGATTTTTTAGGAGTTTGTTTTGATCAGCTGATGAACCAAGCTGCTAAAATGAGATATATGTTTGGTGGAAAACAGCGAGTTCCAATGGTTGTTAGAACTGTTGTTGGTGCTGGCTTTAGAGCTGGCAGTGAGCATTCACAGACACTTTATAGTTTGTATACGCACATTCCTGGACTTAAAGTCGTTGCTCCATATGATGCATATGATGCAAAAGGATTATTGTTAGCGTCAATACAGGATGATGACCCAGTAATATTTATGGAACATAAAAGGCTGTATATGAAAACATGCCATGTTCCTGAGAATATGGAGCCTATCCCTTTAGGTAAAGGAAGGATAAGGCGACCAGGAAAGGATATCACTATCATAGCAATACAAAGAATGAATCTCTTTGCAGAAGAAGCTGCAGAGGAAATGGCTAAGGAAGGTATAGATTGTGAAATTATCGATCCAAGGACATACTCCCCATTGGATGAAGAATTAATTTTCGAATCAGTTAGAAAAACAGGGAGAGTAATTGTTGTTGATGAGTCCAACCCTAAATGTTCCTTAGCATCTGAAATTACTTCTTTGATTTCGGAAGAATGTTTTGATGATTTAAAGGCTGGAGTTATTAAAATAACTGCTCCACATACTCCTGTGCCCTTTAGCCCTCCTATGGAAGATTTTTATATACCTTCCACAGCAAAAATAACTCAAGCAATTAAGAAGCTTTATCATGGCTAATACTGCAAAGACTAAATATCAAGATGTCTATACTCAGATTCGAAGCTTTATTTCCTCTGAAAAGTGGCCTTTGGGAGGCACAATCCCTTCAGAAAATGATTTAGTTGATTACTTCAATGTTAGTAGGATAACTGTCAGATCAGCCCTTAGGCTGCTTGCTGATGATGGGCTAATTGTCAGAAAAAGAGGCAAAGGAACAGTAGTCACTGGTTCAATGCCCCAAGCGGATAATTGTTTTGAGTCATTAACACAAAAAATTATTCAGAATGGAGATGTTCCTTCATCAGTTATCTTAGATTTTCAAAAAATTACAAATGATAATCATACTGATCACTTCAACCAGGGTGAAAAATTATATTTTGTAAAGCGACTGAGAGAGGTTAATGGTAAGCCATATTTGATAAGTAACGCCTTCGTGTCTTATAAACATGCTTTTGGTTTGAGTAAAGATTATTTCTCAGAAGATGGCTCAAATCAGTCCATTATATTTATCTTAAATGAGAAATTTGATATAGATTTTAAGAAAAACTCACAATTTATTTGTGCAGAGACCTTGTCTTCATATGACTCTTTGGTTTTAAATAAAGACTCTGGAATTCCCTGTTTGGCTCATGAGTGTCTTTTATTCAATCACACTAACGAGTTAATTTTGGTTGATAAAAATATTACTTTTAATACAATTAAACTAGACCAGGAGTTAGTGTAATGACAGTACCTATTGAGATACTCAATAAATTTCCAAAGCTTTCGAATGACCAATTGTTACTAAACTTATCAAACCCTATTGGTAAAAGTAAGCTAATAATTGATACTGATACCGCAAATGAAATTGACGATCAGTTTGCCTTAGCTTGGGCCTTATTGTCTGAAGATAAAATTGACTTATTAGGAGTAACTGCTGAGCCATACTCTTTTCAACATCACAAAGAAGAGCTTTCAAAGGCTTATAAAATAATTAAAGAAAAAAAAGAAATTTCTGACAATAATATTGAATTAGTTAATAGTTATAAAGATTGGGTAAATGGATTAATTGATTCGAACAAACACCCTGACGATATTTATTTTGATTCACCTGAAGAAGGAGTTGAGAAAAGTTATCAAGAAATAATTAAAATATTTGATAAATTAAAAATGCCTTATGAGGGGAAGGTTTTTAGGGGTTCAGATCAGTATTTAACTAGTTTTGATGAGCCTTTAGTCACTGAGTCTAGTGAATTTATTGTTAAAACATGTCTTCAATATCCCAATGAAAAGATTTATGTTTGTGCGATTGGATGCTTAACAAATATAGCTTCAGCTTTATTGATGGAGCCAAAAATTATTAATAATTTAGTAGTAGTTTGGACATCTGGATTTCCTACTTATAGTATCAATAATAATACTAATTCTTTAAATTTAGTTCAGGATGTACTGTCTTCTCAATTACTTTTTGAGTGCGGTGTTGCGCATGTGTACCTGCCTGGATATAACGTTGGCGCACAATTAACTTTGTCTCTTCCTGATATGAAAGAATTTGTTAATGGAAGAGGAGATATTGGAAATTATCTTTATGAGCTTTATACAAACAATCCTCTTCATAAGCAAAGAGGAGTAATTGATCAAACTTGGAGAACTTGGGTTATTTGGGACGTTATCAACATTGCTTGGATGATTGAGCCTGCATGGGTCCCATCACATATTGTTTCTTCACCCATCTTAGATGATGAGCTTTTCTGGAAGCGAGAAAATGAATCTTACCCAATGAGAGAGGCATACGGAGTGAATAGAGATGCAATATTCCATGACTTTTTTGTAAAAATTGATAAATTAAAATGATTTTAGGGGTTCATTCAGCAACATTTGTAAAAAATTGGTATGAGGATGTTAAGCCTTATATCTATAAGTGTAATAAAGCTGGATATAAGTCTGTAGAAGTTTCTCTTCTGGGGCAAACTCCTGCAAGTGCAAAAGACATTTCAAAGCTAGCTAAAGATTTAAATATCACTCTTACTTGTACTACTGGCCTTTCGAAAGAAGAGGATATAAGTAGCGGTGATTCAGACATTCAAAATAATGGAATTGAAGCACTTAAAAGAGCAATTAATATGACCTCAATTATGGAGGCTAACCTGCTCACTGGAGTAGTTCATGCCGCTTGGGGCATCAGTAATACCATGGGCAAGGAAAAAGAAGACAAATTTATAAATTCATCTAACTCTATTAAAAAAATATCAAGCTTATTAACTGAAAAAAATATTAAATTGGGGATAGAGCCTCTAAATAGGTATGAATCTGACTTTATTAATACTGTTGATGAGGGATTAAGGTTATGTGAACTAATTGATCATCCTAATGTAGGACTACTTCTAGATGTATACCACATGAATATTGAAGAAAAAAATATGTGTCAATCAATTGAAAAGGCAAGAGACAAATTATTTCATTTTCAAGTTGCAGAAAATGACCGGGGTGTTCCTGGTTCAGGCTCAATTAACTGGTCTGAAATTTTTAGTACTTTGAAAAAAATTAACTATAAGGGGCATGTTGCTTTGGAAATGTTTATCCAAGCGAATGAAGATACGAGTAAGGATTTATTCACTTGGAGGAATATAGAAGATGACCCATATGAAGCTATTGTAAGATCTTTTAATTTTTTAAATAAGCATTTAAATGCATAGTAAATATAAAAATTGGATTGTAAATTCATATGATAGGATTAAGTCTAATTCAATTGAATTAGATAAGTTAGATCAACTTGTAGGGGATGGTGATCATGGAACTACAATCCTTAAAGGAATGACTATTGCAAAGCAAACCTATTTAGAAAATCTTAATTTACCACTAGATGATACTATGGCAACTATCTCAAAACAAATGAGAATTGAAATGGGTGGTGCATCAGGAATCTTAATGTCAATTTTTTTTAATGAATCTGGAAAAATAGATAAATTAAATTTAACTCAATCAATCATTGAAATTTTTGAGAAATCGATAGATAAAATTATGAAGAGAGGAAAAGTAAAGGCTGGAGATAAAAGTATTCTTGATATTTATATTCCAGTTTTAGAGTACTTAAGAAAAAATTCTGATTTAAAAATTGAAAAAAATAAGATTAATGAAATCCTATCTCTTTCGCTATCTAAAACAAAAGATATGAAAGCCCAGGTTGGAAGGGCTAAGTTTCTTGAAAAAAAAGGACTTGGGTTCATTGATCCTGGAGCACAGTCAACTGAAATTATTCTCAGAGAGTACTTCGAAGCAATTCTATGAAAAAAATTATAAATAATAAAGATAATATCGTTGATGACATGCTCAGTGGTTATATCAAGGCTAATAGCGATAGAGTAAAGTTTTCGAAGGTTAGTAAGAGAATCATTTTAAGAAAACAGCCAAAAAATATTAATAAAACAGCAATCCTAATTGGCAATGGTTCTGGCCATGAGCCTATTGCTATGGGGTGGGTTGGTGAAGGACTATTAGATGCAAATGTTGTTGGAGACATATTTGCGGCACCATCCGGGGATTTAATCTTTGAGGGTATAGAGGCTTTTAAAGAAAATTCTGGAGCTATTCTTTTAATATCAAATCATGCGGGTGATGTTATGAATGGAGAGATGGCCATTGAGTTAGCAAAAGAAGATAATATTGATGCTGACTTATTATTAATGTATGACGATATTGCCTCTGCTCCAAAGGGTAGCGAAGACCAGAGAAGGGGGGGAGCAGGGACTACTTTCATTTATAAAATTTTAGGAGCACTTTCTGAGACTGGAGAAAATAAAGAAACATTATTAGGTTTAGGAAAATCGGTGAGAGACCAAACAAGAACACTTTCAATTGCTGTGGCTTCAGGAGTATCGCCAATATCAGGTGAAAAAATATTTCAATTAGATGATGATGAGGTTTTTATTGGGATGGGCGTTCATGGCGAGTCAGGTTATGGAAGACAAAAAATTTCTTCTTCAAAAAAAATAATAAAATTTATGATGGATAAAATATTTGATGACTTCAAATATAAAAGTGGTGATGTTGTAATACCTTTTATAAATGGATCAGGCGCAACTACTTTAATGGAACTATTGATTGTATATAACGATGTTGAAGATTATCTTGCCAATTATAAAATTAAATGTTTCAAGCCACTAATTAATGAATACATTACTACCCAAGAAAGTGCAGGATTTTCAATATCATTATTAAACTCAACTGAACAAATGAGAAAGCTGTGGATTTCTCAATCTTCAGCACCTTATTTTCACCTTTAATGAATAAGCAACTACGTTTTAATAAGCTATTGTATGATGAAAAATTTGCCGCCCTTGCTATTGATCAAGGAACCAGCTTAAAAAACATTATCAAAGAAAAGAAAGGGAAAAGTTTTACGCAAGCAGATTATTATTTTTTCAAGAAGCAAATTGCCTTGAGTCTTGGTGTTAATGCATCCTCTATTCTATTTGATTATGATACGTACATGAGTGATACAGCTTTACACTCAATAGAGACATCTAAAATCATTGCATTTGAGGATGATGCTTACAATATAGATAATAAATCACGCATAACCCTACTACCAAAGAAATTACACCAAGACGATGAAATCATAAAAGATTTTTCTGCTATTAAGTTTTTTATGTACTTTAATCCAGACTCTAATCCAGCAATAAATAATGAAAAATTTAAAGTAATTAAGCATGTTGGTGAAATATGTGATGATCTAGATATACCGTATTTATTTGAGCCACTTCTCTATTTTGATGAAAGAGCCAAAATTGATTATCAAAGTTATTTATTAAAAAAACCAGTCTATATTAAATACCTATATCAGGAATTTTCTCATGAGAGATACAAAATAGATATTATTAAAATTGAATTCCCTTTTAATGAATTTGAAGTTAATGGATTTCAAAATGATGGCACTGCTGCAATTTATAGTTATGAGAATTGCTCTGACATAATGAGAGAATGTTTTGAGAATGGCACAACGCCGTTTGTTTTTTTAAGTGCAGGAATGAAATTTAATAATTTTTTACATAGTTTAGAGCTTGCCAAATCTTCAAAAATAGATTTTCTAGGTTTCTTGTGTGGAAGGTCAATATGGCAAGATTCTATTGATATCTTTTGTAAATCTGGGCAAGATAATTTTATGGACTGGATAAATTTAGAAGGCAAACAAAGGCTACAAAAATTAAAAAATGTAATAATTGACAATTAATATAATTATTGGAGAAGTATGTATATAAAACTTGGATTATTTATTGGAGGTAAGTGGATTTATGAAGCAAAAAAAGGCGAGGATGTATTAAATCCTTTTGATGAAAGTGTCTTGGGTTGGTTACCTCATGCGACTGAAGATAACTTAAATGATGCAGTTAAGTCAGCAGAGAAAGGCTTTGATGAGTGGAGAAATACAGATCCTGAAACAAGAGGCAGGATAATTTTAAAAGCTGCAGATATTCTATCTAAAAGAATCTCTGCAGTATCTGAAGTAATGACTTTAGAGCAAGGGAAGCCTCTTGCAGAATCGGCTGGAGAAATCAATCAGTCGATTGCTATTTTGAAATTTAATGGAACTAATGCTAAATTAATTAAAGATGACCTGGTTGCAGATAGAGAGAATGGATTAAAAACTTTAATTAAGCCTCAGCCACTTGGAGTCTGTTTATGCCTCACAGCTTGGAATTTCCCAATTGCTTTAGTTATTCGAAAAATTGCACCAGCACTTGCAGCTGGATGCTCTGTAATTATTAAGCCTTCTGAGGAAACACCAGGGACAGCTGTGGAGGTTGTTAAAATATTTCTGGAGGCAGGTTTACCTAAAGATGTTATTAATTTAGTATTTGGCGTTCCTCATGAAATTTCAGATTATCTACTAAGCAGAGATGAAGTTAAAAAAGTAAGCTTTACTGGCTCAGTTCCAGTAGGAAAACTTTTAGCAAAGAAATCAGCAGAAACATTAAAAAGATGTACTCTTGAATTAGGAGGTCATTCTCCAGCAATTATTGCTGAGGATGCCGATATTGAGGCAACTCTAGATACTTTAACTGGCTTTAAGTTTAGAAATGCTGGTCAAGTTTGCATTGCACCTAGTCGTTTTTACGTGCATGAGAAAATATATGATCAGGTAAAAGATGGTTTTTTAAAGAGGATAAAAAATATTACTTTAGGTAATGGCATGAATGAAGGAGTATCAATGGGACCTTTGTCAAACTCCCGAAGGGTTGATGCGATGAAAGATTTTGTAGATGATGCTGTTAAAAATGGCTCAAATATAATTTATGGTGGAAGTAGGTATAAAGGTGTTGGTTATTTTTGGAAACCAACTCTTATTGAAAATATTAACGAAGGCTCAAAGATGATGACTCAAGAAATTTTTGGCCCTATTCTTCCATTATTTAAATTCAAAGATTATGATGATGTTATAGAGAAGGCTAATTCTTTAAATTTTGGACTTGCTTCATACGTTTATACAACTAGTAAAACTTTACAAGAGAAAATGGCTAAAGAAATTATTGCAGGTGGTGTTTCTATAAATACTGCTGCTCCCATGCATCCCGAGATCCCATATGGGGGAATTAAAGAGAGTGGAATTGGATACGAAGGCGGTATGGATGCAATATATTCTTACATTCATAAAAAGAATATTAATATCATTTAATTAAAAGAGAGGAAATATGAAAAATATAGGTTTTATTGGAGTTGGGACAATGGGCCTTCCTATGGCTTTAAATTTATTAAAAAATGGACATGCACTTTCCTTTTATGACCCATTTGCCGATAAAAAAACTATTGAAGCATTAACTGAAGTTGGCGCCAAACAAGAAAATAATATACCTGACTTATGCAAGAAACAGGATTTTCTTATATCTATGCTCCCTATTGGAAAAAATGTAAAAGATGTTGCTCTTGGTGAAGATGGGATTATTAATCAAGATAATACAGATTTAATTTATATTGATATGAGCACAATATTGCCGGCTGACTCTATTGAAGTAAGTAAGCAATTGCAAACAAAAAATATTCAAATGTTTGATGCACCAGTTGCTCGCTTAGTTAATAATGCAATTGATGGCACTTTGCTCATAATGGTGGGAGGGTCATTGCAAGACTTTCCTAAAGTCGAAGAGATTTTGAACTGCATGGGTAGTGATGTTGTTTATTGTGGGGCAATAGGCTCAGGAAGCAAAATGAAAATCATCAATAACTATATGGCAATTGTTTCAAATATACTTACTGCTGAAACACTATCCTTGGTTCATAAGTCAGGAATTGATCAAAAACTAGCGATAGAGCTTATGTCAACTACAGCTGCTGGCAAAGGACACATGAACTTTAGTTATCCCAAAAAGGTCCTGATAGATGATATAGGGCCTGGTTTTAAAAACGTTTTAGCTTTAAAAGATTTACGTTTAGCGATTGAGCATGGCGAGTCTGAGGGAATCGAGCTAACTTCAGGAAAAAGTGTAGTCAATGTCTATGAAAAAGCAATGGATACAAAATATAAAGATTTAGATTGGACAGCAATGTTTAACTTTGTTAAGGAAAGTAATAATCTTGATTAAAATAAAATCTTTAAGATCTTATTATTTAGAATTTCCATTAATCAATCCTGTCATAACCTCTTTTGGAGTTATGAAAGCCAGGCCATGCATAATAATTGAGCTTGAGGATTTTGATAAAAATATTGGATATGGGGAGATCTGGTGTAATTTTCCAAGTGATGGGGCTTCTTATAGATTTCACTTGCTCAATAGCATATATCACAAGCATATTGTTGGTTGTGAATTTTCAAATCCTGATAAATTAATTGATAAAATTTCTGAAAGCTTTAAAACTCTTTTTGTTCAGTCTGGTGATTTAGGTTCTTTTCGTAATATCAATTCAGGAATAGATTGTGCATTTTGGGATCTATTTGCTAAGAATAAAAAATTACCTCTTAATAAATTATTAAATCCTGATTCAAAGAATGGCGTTTCTGTTTATGCTAGTGGGATAAATCCAAGTGAATCTCATGAGCAAATAGCAACTGCAAAATCAATGGGAATAAAAGCATTTAAAGTAAAAATAGGTTTCAATCACTCTCTAGATATGGATTTATTGGAGTCTCTAGATAATTGTTTTACTAGTGATGAAATGATGATGCTTGATGTAAACCAAGGGTGGAATATTGAAGAGGCACAACGTTATTTAAATATATTAGAAGGTTTTAATTTTTCCTGGATTGAGGAGCCTATTTCTGCATTATCTAATCAAGGTGAATTTAAAAGTGTAATTAACTCAACCAGTTGTGATCTAGCATTTGGTGAAAACATTAATAGCGTTGATGAGTTTATTTCTCTTGGTAAAAACAATAAATCTAAGTATGTTCAACCTGATCTCACTAAATATGGCGGTATTTCTTTAATTAATAATTTATCAAAAAAAATTCAGAGTAATAAAATATGGCTACATTTTTTAGGAGGTGGTGTTGGCCTGTTAACATCTGCCCATATTATGTCTGCCATTAACCCTTCTGCATATTTAGAGACTGATATCAATATAAATCCTCTCAGAACAAGTCTATTTCATAATGAATTACATATTGAGAATGGAAAAATAAGCTTTAATGATGATTATGGAATAGGAGGCCCACTTAATTTTGATACAGTTACTAAGTATCTAGTTTCTTCAAATGTCTAAAACTATCTTAATAACCACTAATACTGAAAATTTTTAAGTTGATATGAGAGTGTTTGATAATATTCTTAGCCTTATCTCTTATTAAAAATCTTATTAATTTGCCCCTATTAAGAGCATAATTCCAGACATTAGGATTAATACTAGCACTATTTTTTGAAACAAACTTTCATTTATTAAGGGGTAGATTTTTACACCCAGCCATGAGCCCAGAATTAATATTGGGAGTATTTTAAAAAAATCATAGACAATTTCTTTGGTGAAAAGGCCTACAATATAAAAACTAATAAGTGCAGCAAGGCTTGTAATAAAAATCATTGGCTCATAAGTTCCGCGCTGAGTGTTTTTTGGTAATCGTTGGAGGCTGACCCATATTGTTGGCAATAAGCCACCCAAAGAAGCAAAGCCGCCCATTAGGCCACTAATTAAGCCTATAAGACTGTCAAAAGACTTTTTCTCATTGACTTTAATGGAAAAACTATTGCTTATAAGCGCCCATAATGCGTACGCCACTAAAAATATGCCAATAGAGGTTTTAAATATATTTGGCTCAGTTAAAGTTAGTAACAACATTCCAAGAGGGGCGCCTATAACGCCAAATAAAATGAATGGCCTAAGTTTTGAAAAATCAAGCGTTTTTCGTAATTTATAAATAGGAGCGGCAGAAATTAATAGGCAAGAGATAATAATGAGAGGGATTGCAGTATTGGGCTCCATGATATGAAGCCAAAAAGCATTAAGTATAAGCCCCCCTGCGAAGCCAGTTGCTCCAGTTACTAGGCCTGCCAAAAATGCGCCTGCGAGTAAAATTAGTAAATAAAAAATTGGGTCTGAAATGATCATTAAATAATTGCCAAAATAATGCATATGAGTATATAGATTATTTTGTTATTTGTATTTGATTTCAATATAATGACGATGTTAGGTATTTTAAATTTTGATTATCAAATGGCCCTATTACTTCTAATTTATGTCTAATTATGACTTCATAATTGTAGGGGCCGGCTCCACTGGCTGTGTCCTTGCAAATAGGCTCAGTAAAAACTCATCTAATAACGTTTTGCTAATAGAGGCCGGTGGTTCAGATCGTCGATTCTTTATCCAAATGCCAATTGGTTATGGGGTGACTTACCATCAAAAAGCTGTTAATTGGATGTATATGACAAAGCCAAGTCCAGAAGCTGATAATAAGCCAAGTTATTGGCCAAGAGGAAAGGTTTTGGGTGGATCTAGCTCAATTAATGCAATGGTTTATGTGAGAGGCAATCCTAAAGATTTTGACCAGTGGTCTGAGATGGGGAATACAGGCTGGTCATATAATGATGTTCTGCCCTACTTCAAGAAAATGGAATCTTGGCAAAATGGTGCTGATAGTTTTAGAGGCGGTGATGGGCCGTTAAATGTCTCGGAGGTGTCTGACCAGTTACACCCATTATGTAAGAATTTTTTATCTGCAGCTCAAGAGATTGGTATTAATCTTAATAGAGATATGAATGGAAAAAATCAGGAGGGAGTTGGCAACTTTCAAATCACAACTCATAAGGGTCAGCGAATGTCCTCCTCAAGAGCTTACTTGTGGCCAATAAAGAGTCGTACTAATCTTACTATTATTAAAAATGCTTTGGTTTCAAGAGTATTAATTAAAGACAAAAAGGCTTATGGAGTTGAGTATATTAAGTCAGGCAAGATTCATCAAGTGATGGCTTCACGTGAAGTTATATTAAGCGCAGGAGCAATCAATTCTCCTCAGCTTCTTCAGCTTTCAGGAGTCGGCCCAAAAGATGTTTTAGATAAAGCTGCAGTTTCTTTAATTCATGATAGTCCAGCTGTTGGAGAAAACTTACAAGACCACTTGGGCGTTAGTTATTTTTATAAAAGCAAAGTGCCAACCCTAAATGATCAGTTAAGGCCATTTCTAGGAAAGATATACCAGGGTCTGCGATATGTTATTACAAGAAGAGGGCCACTGAGTTTAAGTGTCAATCAATCAGGAGGGTTCATTAAGACACGTGATGGTCTTGAGAAGCCCAATATTCAGCTTTATTTTTCGCCCGTCAGCTACTCTCTGGAGTCTCCTGAAAGAAGGGCAATGATGAGTCCAGATCCCTTTTCAGCAATGTTATTTGGAATTTCAAATTGTAGTCCTCTTTCAAGGGGAAGAGTTCATATTGAAAATAATAACCCATTAAAACCTCCAATCATTGAACCTAACTACCTCTCTCATAAAGAAGACGTCAGAGATTTATTAGAGGGGGTTAAGGTCCTCAGGAAGTTGGCCAAAACTGATAGTTTTAGAGAAGTTATTGGAGAAGAGTTTCGTCCTGGGCAGGAATGTCAGACTGATGAGCAAATGATTCAGCATATTAAAGATACAGTTTGGACTGTTTTTCATCCTTGTAGTACTTGCCGAATGGGGCCTGATCCACTGAAAAATGTTGTTGATAGCAATCTGAGGGTTCATGGGATTAAAAATCTGAGAGTGGCAGATGCCTCAATATTTCCTCAAATAGTTTGTGGTAATATTAATGCCGCAACTATCATGATTGGTGAAAAGGCGTCAGATTTAATATTAGAAAGTGCAGAAAATAATTAACATTATTATAGAATCCTTATGAAAATAATTAGTATTGAAACTTTTACGAATGAATACGTCGGCTTAGTTCGCATAAGAACTGATGAGGGCGATGAAGGATGGGGTCAAACCTCTCCCTATAATTCTGATATTAGTGCTCAGGTAGTTCATAGGCAGGTTGCTCCTCATATTTTAGGACTCAGTGGATTTAATATTGAAAATATAAATAGAGAGGTCTTAGAGAGGGAGCATAAGTTTCCTGGTACATACCTTTATAGAGCTTTAAGTGGAATTGATACTGCGCTTTGGGACATTAAAGCTAAGCGTGCGAACAAGAGTGTTTGCCAACTTTTGGGCGGTGAAAAACAATCTATTCCAGTTTACGCTTCAAGTATGCAGAGAGAGATTAGTCCAGAAGCCGAGGCCGAAAGACTTCTTATGCTTAAGGAAGCAAATGGTTATTTCGCATTTAAGTTTAGGATTGGAAAAGAGTGTGGCCATGATTTTGATCAATGGCCGGGGCGAACTGAGGCAATTATAAAAGAAGTGAGAAAAGCTCTAGGAGATGATGTTGCTTTGCTTGTTGATGCAAATAGTGCTTATAGCCCTAAAAAGGCAATTGAAGTTGGACACATGCTCCAAGATTATGGCGTAAGTCATTTTGAAGAGCCTTGCCCATATTGGAAGCCAGATTGGACTCGTGAGGTTAAAAATGCACTAGATATTGATATCAGTGGCGGCGAGCAAGATAATGATATGAGAGTTTGGAGTCATATGATTGATACTAAGGTTGTTGATATTGTTCAACCAGATATATGTTACATGGGAGGCGTTACTAGAACACTAGAAGTTGCAAAGATGGCAGAGAAGGCAAATCTACCTGTAACTCTGCATTCAGCAAACCTTTCTCTAGTGACACTTTTTTCAGCCCACATTATGGGTTCTATTAAAAATCCAGGAAAATATTTGGAGTTTTCAATAGAAGACCTTGATTACTACCCATGGCAAGATAATATTTTTTACCCAAACTATAAAATTATTGGTGGGTGTCTTGAGATGAACCATAAGCCTGGCTGGGGGGTTGAAATAAATCAAGAATGGCTGTCTTTATCAGATTACAAAGTAAGCTATACAGGGTCTCGCTTTTAGTGCAATTTTTTGGGTAAGAAAATCCTGTATAATTTCTTTTTTTTTAATAAGTTACGGATTTATAATTAAATGAAGACCTCACTCACTAAACTTGAGGGATTAAAAAGATCCCTTGTGGTTGAATTGCCTGTAGACACTTTCAATCAAAAAACAGAAAGAATTATCAAGAGCCTTGCCTCAAAAGTTCGTATTGATGGCTTTAGGAAAGGAAAAATTCCAGCTTCAATTTTACGCCAACGTGTTGGCGGTAGTGCTAAATCCGATGCTGCTAATGAAATTGTTACTGAGACTTTGGTGGATGCGCTTAAAGATGCAGATGTTTCTCCAGCTGCACAGCCATCATTGGTGAATGTAGATACTGAAAATTCAAACAGTTTTATTTATACATTAGAGTTTGAAGTGTTCCCAGAGATCAAAGTGGGTTCCTTAAAAAGCTTAACTATGGATCAGATTAATTCAAAAGTTACTGAAGAAGATGAGGAGCGAGCTCTTCAAGATTTACAAGATAGGTCAACTGAATATAAGACCGTCAAGAGAAAATCTAAAGAAGGAGATCGTTTAATTATAGATTTTGAAGGCTTGCTAGATGGAGAGTCATTTGAAGGCGGGGCTGCTGAAGGTTTTGAAATTGTTTTAGGTAAAGGTACTATGATTGAAGGTTTTGAAAAAGGCCTTATAGATATCGCACCTAAAAAAACAGTTGAAGTGGCTGCAACATTTCCAGAAGATTATCATGTAGAAAATCTGGCAGGAAGAGAGGCTATCTTTAAAGTTACTGTTCATGAAGTAGGTTCACCAACTGAAGTAAAGAGAGATGATGAATTTGCCAAAAAATTTGGTGAAAAAGATTTTGAAACTATGAAATCGAGAATGTCAAAGCAGATGCAAGTTGAATTAGAATCTCGATTAGTTCAGCAAAATAAAGACACCGCATTTTCAGTTCTTTTAGATGCAAATGATTTTGAGGTGCCTGAAGGTAGTGTTTCTGCTGAGTCGCTCAAGTTACAGCAAGATATGGAATCTAGAATGGAGCAGCAAGGTATGCCTTCTAAAGGCAAATTACCTGCAGAAATGTTTCAAGAGGAAGCTGCAAGAAGAGTTAAACTTGGCTTGTTAATTAATAAAATTGCAACAGATGGTGAAATAAAAGCTGAAAAAGAACAGGTTGATGCTAAACTTAATGAAATGGCACTCCAATATGGTGAAAGTGCTCAGCAAATGATTGATTGGTATAATACAGATCCTTCAAGACTTGCCAACATTGAATCAATTGTCGTTGAAGATATGGTTGCGAAACATGTTGCAGATCAAGCCAAAGTAACAATGACAGACAAGACCTTTTTAGAAATAATGAGCCCACAAAATTAATATGACAATTCAAAACTTAAATCAAATTCCAATGGTAATTGAGAGCTCTGGAAGAGGAGAGAGGGCTTATGATATCTATTCTAGGCTTCTCAAAGAGCGTGTTGTTTTTATGGTAGGCCCGGTTGAAGATTACACTGCAAATGTAGTAGTAGCTCAGTTGCTTTTTTTAGAATCTGAGAATCCAGACAAAGATATTCATTTGTATATAAATTCACCAGGTGGCTCAGTAACTGCAGGCCTTGCTATTTATGACACAATGCAATTTATTAAGCCAGATATTTCTACTCTTTGTATTGGACAGGCTGCAAGTATGGGTGCATTACTTCTTACAGCTGGTACTAAGGGGAAAAGGTTTGCGCTACCTCATGCTAGGGTGATGATTCATCAGCCTCTTGGAGGATTTTCCGGTCAGGCAAGCGATATAGATATTCATGCACAAGAAATTCTTAAAGTTAAAGATAACTTAAACACCATACTTAAGGACCATACTGGTCAAAGTATGAAAAATATTCAAAAAGATACTGATAGAGATAATTTTATGTCAGCAAGCGAGTCTGCGAAATATGGACTCATTGATAAAGTAATTAATAAGCGATAAATTTAAGTTTGTCTATGGACCAAAATACTGAAGACCTTAGCTGTTCGTTCTGCTCAAAACACAAAGATGAAGTAGTTCGCCTAATTGCAGGTCCGGGAGTTTATATTTGTGATGAATGTATAGACTCCTGCTATAGCTTGATTCAAGAGCAAACTATCAAAGATAAAAAAGATCAACATCAGGATTGGAATAATACTCCAAAAGAGTTATATGCCTCTTTAGATGAGTATGTGATTGGACAGTCTCATGCAAAAAAAGTTCTTTCAGTGGCAGTTTATAATCACTACAAGCGACTAAAAACAAATTACATCTCAAACGATGTAGAGCTTGATAAATCAAATATTTTACTTATAGGTCCAACAGGAAGTGGCAAAACGCTTCTTGCGCAATCTTTGGCGCGCTTTTTAGATGTACCTTTTGCTGTTGCTGATGCAACAACTTTAACAGAGGCTGGCTATGTTGGTGACGACGTAGAGAATGTAATTAAAAGCCTGCTTTCAAAATGTGATTTTGATCCAGAAAGGGCAGAACAAGGCATTATTTTTATAGATGAAATCGATAAGATTTCACGCCGGTCTGACTCTCCCTCAATCACAAGAGATGTTTCTGGGGAAGGGGTTCAGCAAGCCATGCTAAAGTTGATCGAAGGCACTATTGCATCTGTTCCTCCTCAGGGCGGAAGAAAACATCCTAACCAAGAAACTATTGATGTCGACACTTCAAAAATATTGTTTATTTGTGGTGGTGCATTTGATGGGCTTGGGAAAGTAATTGATAGGCGCATTGAAAAGGCTACGGGTATTGGTTTTTCTGCTAATGTTAAGGAAGCAAGCGGTAAAAAAACATTAACTGAGCTTTATAAATTTTTAGAGCCAGATGATTTAATTAAATTTGGATTAATTCCTGAATTAGTTGGTCGTTTAGCTGTCCATACTTCTTTAGATGAGCTTGATGAAGAGGCATTGGTTCAAATTCTTACCAAGCCCAAAAATTCTGTAGTCAAGCAGTTTCAGCAATTTTTTGCAATTGAGGGCGTTAAGCTGACGATAAGAAAAAATGCCCTTTTAGCGATTGCAAAACTTGCGCTGAAAAGGAAAACTGGTGCGAGGGGTTTAAGGGCTATTTTAGAAGATTTACTACTGGAGACGATGTATGAAATACCCTCAACTCCAAGCGTTAAAGAGGTTGTTGTAGATAAAGAGGTTGTGGAAAGAAAAAAACAACCTGTAATTGTTCATGTTTCTGATAAAAAACAAAGCAATATTCGTAAAGCAAGTTGATTAATTTCATTTTTTATATACTGGCCTCTTAAGAATATCTATGGAGCTTTTTGATAGCCAAAAGGATGCAGTTGGCCAAGGTGAAAGAACTATATTGGTTCATATTGAGCTAACTTCAAATAGACGAGCATCAAGCAGTGTTGGTGAATTCCAACAATTGGCATTGTCCTCTGGCCTCAGTATTATTGACACTATAACAGTTAAAAGAAGCATTACTAAAGCCCAGTTTTTTATTGGCACGGGCAAGGTTGATGAGCTAGCAACAATTGTGTGTGACAATGAAATCGATTTAGTTATTTTTTCTCTACAGCTATCCCCTTCTCAAGAGCGTAATTTAGAGAAAGCATTAAAGTGTCAAGTGATGGACCGAACTGGCTTAATATTAGATATCTTTGCATTAAGAGCAAGCTCCTTTGAGGGAAAGTTACAAGTAGAGCTAGCGCAGTTGAAGCATCTATCCACTAGACTTGTAAGAGGCTGGACACACCTTGAAAGACAAAAAGGTGGTATTGGACTTCGTGGACCAGGTGAGACGCAGCTAGAAACTGATAAGCGATTAATTTCGGTACGTATAAAAAATATTAATAAACGACTAGATAAGGTTCATAAGCAGCATGATTTGGGACGTAAATCTCGAATTAAGAATCAACTTCCTATGATTTCACTTGCAGGATATACCAATGCAGGAAAATCAACCCTCTTTAACCTTCTAACTAGAGCCGAAGTTTATGCAGATGACAAGTTATTTGCGACACTAGACTCAACTATTCGACGCGTTATCCTGCCAGCTTCTGGTGAGGCAGTTATAGCTGACACGGTTGGCTTTATTCAAGATCTACCTCATGAGCTGGTTGAGGCTTTTAAGTCGACTCTTGAAGAAACACGACAAGCTAACGTCCTACTTCATGTGGTCGATGCTTCAGATCCGAATAATAGGGATAAAATTGAGCAGGTAGAGGATATTATTGAACAAATAGAGGCCCAGGATATTCCAAAAATTATTGTAATGAATAAGATTGATGGAATTGCTGATTTCAAACCTCGCCTTGATAAAGACCATGATAGTAATATTTATAGAGTTTGGATTTCAGCGCATACAGGAGAAGGAATAGATCTACTTTATCAGGCACTTTCTCAGAGTTTAAGTGGAATGATGACTTTTGCAGGAATTAAGTTAGATGTTCAATCTGCTTACATTAGAAGTGAAATCCATAAAGTCGGATTTATTCAAAAAGAAATAATGAATGAATTTGGGCAATGGCTACTTGAAATTAATGTCACTCGACACTATCTAGAAAGATTACTAGACAAGCAAGGCGTTTCATTATTATGGGAACAGAAATCATCACAGAGCCAAACGGCTTAAGCAAGCAATCAATTCCACTACTTCCTCTTAGAGATGTAGTAGTTTTCCCGCACACGGTAATTCCTTTATTTATAGGAAGAAAATCTTCAGTTAATGCAGTTACTCAAGCTATGGAGGCTGATAAGAATATTTTTTTAGTTACCCAGAAAGATGAAACCATTGAAGAGCCAAATAATGAGCAGCTTCATAAGGTTGGAACCCTCGCAACAATCCTGCAATTGCTGAAACTTCCAGATGGAACTATTAAGGTTTTAGTCGAAGGTGTTAAAAGAGCAAAAATCGAAGAATTTGTTGATTTAGGTGAGCATACAGAAGTAATTTTAAGCGACTGTACTTTAACTCATGATGATGATACTGAGATAAAGGCTATGATGCGTTTAGCCCTTGAAAACTTTGAAAAATATATCAAGCTTAGTAAAAAAATTCCTGAAGAGGTATATAAGGTACTTAAAGAGATTACAGATATCGAGCGTTTCAGTGATGTCATTATTGCGAATCTTAATCTTAAAATTGTCGAAAAGCAGAACTTGCTTGAGAGCAGTGAGGCAAGAGAAAGACTCGAGAAAATTCTATCTATCCTTGAAGGCGAGCTAGATGTTCTTGGCGCAGAGCAAAAAATTCAAAGTCGAGTGCGCAAACAGATGGAATCTAATCAAAGGGATTACTATTTGAATGAGCAAATGAAGTCCATTCAAAAAGAGCTTGGAACTGTCGATGACGAGAATGAAATTGAAGAATTACAAAATAGTATTAATAAAGCAAAAATGCCTAAAGAAGCTAAGAAGAAGGCCCAAGGTGAGCTTAATAAGCTTCAAAGAATGTCTTCTCAATCATCAGATGCTTCAATCATCAGGACTTATATAGAAAATTTATGCTTAGTTCCCTGGAGTAAAAAAACCAAAACAAACCAAGATTTGGTAAAAGCTCAAAAAATTCTGGACGAAGATCACTATGGCTTGGATAAAGTTAAAGAGAGGATCATGGAGCACTTAGCAGTCCAAAGTCGAGTTACCCATAATAAAGCAAATATATTATGTTTGGTCGGACCACCAGGAGTTGGAAAAACTTCTCTTGGGGAGTCAATTGCAAAATCAGTCAATCGTAAATATGTTCGCATGGCTCTTGGGGGGGTTCGAGACGAAGCTGAAATTCGAGGCCATAGAAGAACTTATATTGGGGCAATGCCTGGTTCAATTGTCCAAAAAATGCAAAAAGTTAATGTAAAAAATCCATTATTTCTATTAGATGAGATTGACAAGATGGCGTCTGATTTTAGAGGAGATCCTGGCTCTGCAATGCTAGAAGTTTTAGATCCAGAACAAAATCATACTTTTAATGATCATTACCTAGAAGTTGATTACGATCTTTCCCAAGTCATGTTTGTTGCTACTGCAAACTCTTTAAATCTTCCTGAAGCTTTAATAGATCGCATGGAAATCATTCACTTGTCTGGATACACTGAAGATGAGAAGCTTGAAATTGCTAAGCGCCATCTAATTTCTAAACAAATGAAAAATAATGGTGTTAAAAGCTCTGAAATTATTTTTAAAGACTCCGCAATAATGGATATTATTCGTTACTACACAAGAGAGGCAGGAGTTCGAAGCCTCGACCGCGAAATTGGAAGTATTTGTAGAAAGGTTATTAAAGATATCACTTTAAAAAAACGAAAAGCTAGAGCAATCATCAATTCAAAAAGCCTTCCAAAATTTTTGGGTATGAAGAAATATCGCTTCGGTCTTGCTGAAGAGCACAACCAAATTGGTGAAGTAACTGGACTGGCATGGACATCTGTTGGTGGAGACTTGCTTACAATTGAAGCTTCTTCTTACAAAGGTAAAGGAAAGCTCAATTACACAGGCCAGCTTGGTGATGTCATGAAGGAATCCATTCAGGCGGCAATGTCTGTAACAAGATTGCGAGCTGAGTCACTTGGTATAGCGGATGATTTTCATGAAAAACTTGATATTCATATTCATGTGCCTGATGGATCAACTCCGAAGGATGGTCCAAGTGCTGGAGCAGCAATGTGCACCGCTCTTGTGTCGGTTTTAACAGGCCGTAAGGTAAAAGCTGCAGTGGCAATGACAGGAGAAATAACTCTAAGGGGCGAAATAACTCCAATTGGTGGGTTAAAAGAAAAATTACTTGCAGCAATGCGCGGCGGGATTCAAACTGTCATTATTCCTGAAGATAATGAGCGTGAATTATCTGAAGTGCCCGAAAAAATTAAAAGTAAACTTGAGATTATTAAAGTTAAGTGGATAGATCAGGTTTTAGACATTGCACTTGAGGAAAAATAAAGGCAATTAACTTTTATATCTTTTTTGTAAGTTTGGCATAATAAAAGCCGTCATATATTTTCTTAGGAAGTTGTTGTTTTCCAATGGAGCCATTTCCCCATGAAAGGGATATTTCTTCATTTGTAGCATCCTTAAACCTTTCAAGAAAGCCAATAATTTGTCTCTCGTTTTCATCTGGAAGAACTGAGCAAGTGGCATATACAAGCTCCCCACCAGGCTTTAAGAGATGCCATAAATTATCAAGAATTAAAGCTTGAATTTTAGTAATTTGACTGACATCTTTTAGCTTTCTTAATAGTTTAATATCTGGGTGTCTTCGAATAACTCCTGTTCCAGAACAGGGGGCGTCAATTAAGATTTTATCAAACTGTTTTTGGTCCCACCAGTCTTGCTTTGTTGCATCCCCAACAATCATTTCAACATTGTTAGCTTTAAGGCGATCAATATTTTCTTTAACTTTTAGTAACCGTGTTTCATCACTATCTAGAGCAACTATATTTGCTTCAGGACATAGTTCGGCTATGTGCGTTGTTTTACCTCCAGGAGCACAACATGCATCAAGAATTAATTCCCCTTTTTTTGGTGAGATTAGATGAGCTGCAAGTTGAGCAGATACATCCTGTACGTAGCAAGAACCTTTTTTAAAGTCTGGCAGGCTGCCTACTTTTACAGCACTCTCAAGAATAAGCGCTTGCGGTGCAATGTTTGATTTCTTAGAGAATATATCTTGTTTTTTTAATTTCTCTTGAAAAGCGCTTAAATCAATTGATGGGTGAACTCGAATTGACATTGGGGCTTTTTTATTATTCTCAAGAAATATTTCTTGGAAGTCTAACGGGTAATCTTTTTTTAATTTTTTTACAAGCCAGCTTGGATGAGAATGATGAGCTGTCTTCAAGATTGAGTCTTTATCTCGATCAATTCCTCTAAGTATTGCATTAACAAAGCCTTTGGCCCAAGTTTTTCCAATTTTTTCTGCAATTTCAACAGTTTCATTGATTGCTGCATGACTTGAAATATCAGTGTATAGAAGCTGATATGCTCCAAGAATCAATAAACTATGGATATCAAGGTTTTTCCTTTCTAAAGGCTTCTTTATACGGGGCGTAATTATGTCATTAAGATGATGATAGAATCGGATTGAGCCATATACCAAGGATTTTGCAAAAGGAGATTCAGTGCTTTCTGCTGGAAATAAGGCGTCCGATAAAGCTTGCTTCTCTATTGCTACCAGGCAGATGGCTTTATGAGCTATAGCCCTAGAGTTTTCGTTATTGAGCAATTGCTTGTAAGATACTATTTAAAAGTTGATTGGGCTCTTGGTAGCCAGGAATATTTGAGCCATTTTCAAGGAAGATTGAAGGCGTTCCATTAACTCCTAATTGCTTAGAGATTGCAAGTTGGTCTTCAACAGGATTTATGCAATCAGGGCTATCAGGTAAATAACGATTAGTTTTATAGTTGTGCATTGCAATCGCTTTGTCTTCAGCACACCATATTTTTTCCATAGCACTTTGTGCATTTGGATGAAGTTGTTCAATTGGAGAAGCTAAGTATTTAACTGTGATACCTAGAGAATTCATAGCCTGCATATTTGCGTGAAGCTTTGCACAATAAGGACAATCTACATCTGTAAAAACATGGAGAATGTATTGCTCATTTTCGGCCTTGAAAACTATTTTATTATTTTCATCAATACTATTTAGAATTTTAATTTTTTCTGAGTTTATTCTTTTAGTAGAAAGATTGGCCATTAGCTCTATATCGGTTACTGCACCTTGAATAACATAGCGCCCATCAAGCGAAATGTACAAAACCTCAATCTGAGGAGTGGTAAGAACTACCTCGTAAAAACCTTCCAATTCTGAGCTGCTTATATTCTCAGTTTTAATTGTTGGGAAGAATGGCTTTAAATTATCAAAAACCTTGTCAACATCTGCAGTTACCGAGTTAGTAATTATGATTAAAGATAAAAGAAGAAGCTTTTTCATATTAAAAATTCAAGATTAAAGAAGTAAATTTTACAGTTTTTTGGTAGAATACCGAGATTATAATTTTCGGAAAAAGTCATGGAATTTTTTGTTACTCATCAAGCAGTGGATCATTACAGTGGTGACTGCTCAGTCGCTTTTGTTTTTAAAGATACAACTAATGAAAATAGAATTCTTCAAGGTCTTCTTGAGCTCCATCGTTTTGAAGCAAATCTAGGCGAAACCCTAATGCTTGGTAAGGTTGAGGGCTATAAATCAAAAAGGGTATTAGCAATTGGCTTAGGAGAGTCGCCATTAACTCAAAAAAAATATATTAAGGTGCTTAAGTCGCTTTCTTCAGCCATGAATGATACAAAAGTAAAAAATGTTGTAATACCAAGCCTCGAAGTAGAGGGATGTGACGATTCTTGGTTGCAAATTACAACGGCTCGAGTGTTAAAAAATGAAAGTTATCAGATAAAAAAAGTTGGCTTAGAAGTGGAAAAGAAAGCTATCGTTCTTGAGGCGGTGAATATTCATTCTGAAAATAATGGTATTACAGAAATTAGTAAAGGAGTTGCAATTGCAAATGGAATGGCCCTGGCACGAGAGCTAGGTGACTTGCCGCCTAATATATGCACGCCAACTTATATTGCTGAAAGAGCTCAATTATTAGCATCAACCTACAAACTGAAGTGTGAGGTTTTAGAGGAGTCAGACATGGAGGCCTTGGGGATGAATTCATTGCTCTCAGTTTCTCTTGGATCATCTCAACCTGCAAAGCTAATTAGTTTAAATTACTCTAATGGTGGAAAAGAAGACCCGATTGTTCTAGTTGGAAAAGGGGTAACTTTTGATAGTGGAGGTATTTCGTTAAAGCCAGGATCTGGTATGGATGAGATGAAGTATGACATGTGTGGTGCTGCATCAGTCCTTGGAACCATGAGCGCGGTAGCGGAGATGGGCCTTAAAGTTAACTTAACAGTTGTAGTGCCTACTGTTGAAAATATGCCAGCTCACAACGCCTCTAGACCAGGTGATGTGGTAAAAAGTATGTCTGGCCAAACCATAGAGATTCTAAATACAGACGCAGAGGGTCGGTTGATTCTTTGTGATGCTCTAACTTACTGTGAAAAATTTAATCCTAAAGTTGTGATTGATGTTGCGACTCTTACTGGCGCTGTGATTGTTGCATTAGGTAAACATCACTCTGGTGTTATGTCTAATGACCAAAATCTCGCTGATAGCCTTAAAGCATCAGGGATTTCATCAATGGATACAGTTTGGCAGCTCCCACTTGATGATGAGTATGACGAATTACTTAAGTCTAATTTTGCAGATATGGCAAACATTGGTGGGAGAGAAGCGGGCACTGTAACTGCTGCGTGTTTTCTAGCGCGTTATACTAAGAATTACTCTTGGGCACATATTGATATTGCAGGAACTGCTTGGCTTGGAGGTTCAAAAAAAGGTGCAACAGGAAGGCCAGTTCCTCTGTTAACTCAGTATGTCATGGACCAAATTTAGGAGTACATTATGTCAACATTTAAAAATGTAGAAATTAGTAAAGAGGCTAATATTTATTTTGATGGCAAGGTTACAAGTAGAAAGGTTAAGTTTAAAGATGGAGTAGTTAAAACTCTTGGAATTATGATGCCAGGCTCCTTTGAGTTTGGCACAGAGCAGAATGAATTAATGGAAATTACGGCTGGTGAAATGAATGTATTGTTAGCTGGAAAAACTGAATGGCAAACGATTCAAGGCGGGGAATCATTTGAGGTTCCTGCAAACAGCTCTTTTAAGTTGGAAGTAAAATCTGTAGTAGATTACTGCTGCTCTTACTCATAAACAAGGCTCTTCTTGATTCTTTCTTTATAGAGCTTTGTTTGGTTGATTTGCATTCTCTCAATTAAGGCAGCCTTAAGATTTATTTTTCTTTCGCTATAATTTATTCTTACAAAAAGACAAAATCATGATATGAATCCAGTTGTATTGATTAATGGGGTAGAGCAGGACAAGATTTCAGTTTTTAACCGAAATATGCAGTATGGTGACGGTTTATTTGAAACTTGTGTTGCTAGGGATAATCAAATTTTATTTTGGCCACGTCATTATTCTCGCTTAGAAATAGGCTGCGTAAAACTCAACATTAATAAGATAGATGAGGGGGTATGGCTGAGCGATATAAAGAAGGCATTTGAGTTATCTTCGAAGAAAAATTGCATTGTTAAGTTGATCTTGTCACGTGGTGATTCTCTTCGAGGGTATGGCTATAGAGATGACATTGAACCTGTAAGAGTTGTTATTGTCTCTGAAATGAATCAACCTTTATTTAATAAAGAATTTTCTCTTGAATATGCAAAAAGTGGTTTTCATTCAAATCCACAATTAGCTGGCATAAAGCATTGTAATAGGCTTGAACAGATTATAGCAAGGTCTAGCTTGTCAAGTAATGAGGCAATTATGCTGGATGAAAAAGAAAATATCATATCGGTAACTCAAGGCAATATTTACTTTATATTTGGAAATAAGTTATTAACTCCTAAATTAGATAGCTGCGGTGTTGTGGGTAGCAGAAGGTCACTTATTCTAGAGCTTGCAATGTCACTTAAAATGGAAGCTTTGGAAAGTAAAATTTCTATTAATCAAGCTCAAAAGGCAGACGAGGTATTTATCTCAAATAGCGTTATAGGCATTCAACCGGTCCATTCAATTGAGAGTCATAAACTTGGCAAAAGCCCACTAACAGAAAAGATTCAAAAAGCATTTTTATCTAAAACCAAAGAAATTAGTTCGTGGACATGTCCATAAGCGATAAGAATAAAACGTTTTCAAAATTAGCAGCTTTACTTATTCTGCTATTATTTGCAATCTGGCTCCTTTCATCGAAAGACATGATGGTTACTGAAAGCCATATATTTGAGGTCAAAAAAGGATCTTCAATGGGCACAATTGCCCAAGAATTGAGTGATAAGGGGCTTATAAAGTCTGAGTTATTTTTTACATCATTCAGTAAGTTTCTTAATGCTAATAATAAATTAAAGTCAGGTTATTATGAGATATTACCAGGCACAAGTGTATGGACTTTTATAGATAAAATTTCAACAGGATCTGTTCTTTCGACTAAGGTGACTTTGATAGAAGGTAAGACTATTAAATTTTATTTTAATCAATTAACTAATGATCCTTCTATTAAGCCTAGTGGCTCGCTTAAGGAGGTAATGACATCAATTGGTATTAATGAGCCATATGATGGATGGTTTTTTCCTGAAACATATAGTTTTAACTATGGCGAGAGTCTCGAGAATGTTTTGAAAAGGTCTCATCTGGAATTGAAGAAAAATTTAAAGGTATTGTGGGATCAAAGAGATAAAGACTTACCACTTAAGTCGCCGTATGAAGCTATTATCCTAGCCTCTCTAATAGAAAATGAAACGGCACTAGACGATGAAAAATCATTAATTGCAGGTGTATTTATACGAAGACTTAATGAAGGTATGCGGCTTCAAACTGACCCAACTGTTATTTATGCTTTAGGAGATGCTTACTCCCCTCCACTTAAGAAGAGTGATCTAAGGATAAACAGTTTATATAATACCTACCGCAATAAAGGGCTGCCACCAGGAGCAATTTCTTCTGTGGGTTATCAGTCTTTGTTTGCCGCCCTTCACCCTTCAATCAATGCTGACTTATATTTTGTTTCAAAAAAAGATGGCAGCCATGCTTTTGCACCAAACTATGAGAAACATAAAGAAAATATCAAGAAATATTTAAATAACAACTAGTCTAAAATTGAAAGTTATGAATAAAGGAAAATTTATTACAATTGATGGTGTTGAAGGTTCTGGTAAAAGTACTCAAATTGATCTTATTTGTAGTTATTTGCAGCGAAAAAGTATAGATGTTGTAAGAACTCGTGAGCCAGGTGGTACTGATCTAGGTGAAAAAATTCGTTCCCTATTGCTTGATGTTGATAATAAAGAAATGCATAGTGATACAGAGTTATTGCTAATGTTTAGCTCTCGTAATGAGTTAATACAGAATAAAATTATCCCCGCTCTAAATATGGGCTCTTGGGTTGTTAGTGATCGATTCACTGATGCTTCATTTGCTTATCAAGGTGGAGGTAGAATGCTTGACTTAAATCGTATTTCTAAGCTTGAGAGCTGGGTATTAGGTGAATTTCAACCAAATTTAACGTTGTTTCTTGATGTGAGTGTTGATGTTGGAATGCAAAGAGTTGAAGCACGAGCTGCCAAAGATAGGATTGAGTTGGAGGAAAGAGCTTTTTTTGAGCGGGTGCGCTCAGTTTTTATTGATAGATCTAAATCCTATCCAGAGAGAATAAAATTAATTGATGCAAGTGGCTCAATAAGTGAAATTCATAACAACATAAAATTATTTTTAGACGTATTATGAATTTGCCTTGGCATAGTAGTGCTCATAAAAAGATAAATAAAATGATTGATCAGAATCACCTACCGCATGCGCTTCTTATTACTGGAGTTCAAAAGATTGGTAAATTCGAATTTGCCCAAACCCTAATTCAAAAACTCCTGTGTAAAGATTCATTCTGTGGTAACTGTGCAGTCTGTTTATCTTTAACAAAAGATGAGCCAAATGCTAATTTAGAGCATAGTGTATTAATACGACGATCGCATTATCCAAACTTAATTTATTGCCGAGCTGAACTCAATGACTCAGGCTCTATGTCTAAGGATATTCGTGTAGATCAGATTCGTGCTTTTTGTGAATCACTTGGAAAGACAGCTGACTCACTGCAAATTGGCATTATTTTTTACGCGGACCAAATGAATGTAAATGCTGCAAATGGTCTTTTAAAGACTCTAGAAGAGCCTAGAAAAAATACTCTTATTATTTTATTAGCTCACAATGCTCGCTCACTTCCCCAAACTGTTTTATCTAGATGCCAGACTATCCATATCAATCCCACATATGAGCAAGAAAGCGCAGATTGGCTCTCAAAAAATATTGACAAAGATTCAAGAGATGATTTTGATGCTTTGCAGCTATTAGAAAGTTCCCATGGAATACCTTATAAGGCCCTAGAGGATTTAAAGGGGGACTACTTTTTTCACTATCAAAACTGGCAGAATTTACTATTGGAGATTGCAATAAGCCCTACTAAGATATACGATACTGCAATATTTGACGGAAACGAAATTGGGGTTTTGAAATGTTTACAACAGCTAATTAATGAAGGGATAAAAATAAAAATCCTTAATCATGAAGGGGCTAATTTAGAGCTAAATAAGGTTGTTGAGAGAACATCTAGTAATTATTTATTCAATTTGCAGGATGATATTAATTCTGCGATTTCTATGTCACAAACTACTGTAAATATGAAGTTATTATTGGATAATGTATTAATTGTCTGGTCACACATTTCTCATTTAAAAAAATACCCAGCTATTACTAATATTCAGGAAAACTAATGAATCGATCATCAGCATTATTTAAAGAGGCTCAAGACTATATGCCTGGAGGCGTTAATTCGCCTGTTCGTGCCTTTAATGGTGTCGGCGGAACTCCAATATTTTTTGAGCGCGGAGAAGGCGCTTATCTTTATGATGTAGATGGCAATTCGTATATTGATTATGTAGGCTCTTGGGGCCCAATGATTTTAGGGCATGCTAATCCTATAATTATAGATTCAGTAAAAGCTGTTTTAGAGAAAGGATTAGGTTTTGGGGCCCCTACTGAAATTGAAACATCTCTTGCAAAGAAGGTTTGTAAGCTTGTTCCTTCAATTGATTTAGTCCGGATGGTGAGTTCAGGTACTGAAGCAACTATGAGTGCAATTCGCTTAGCTAGAGGGTATACAGGGCGAGATAAAATTTTAAAATTTGAGGGTTGTTATCATGGCCATTCTGACTCTTTATTGGTAAAAGCAGGTTCAGGTGCATTAACTTTAGGTGTGCCAACTTCGCCTGGAGTGCCAAAAGACCTGGCGAAACATACTCTGACACTTGAATATAATAATTTAGAGGTTGTGGAGGAATTATTTTCTGAGATGGGCGAAGAGATTGGATGCATTATTGTTGAGCCAGTTGCAGGAAATATGAACTGTATTCCTCCAAAAGAAGGATTTTTACAAGGTCTGCGTAAGATTTGTGATGAATATGGTGCTGTGCTTATTTTTGATGAGGTGATGACAGGCTTCCGGGTGGCTTTAGGTGGTGCTCAAGAGTTTTATAATGTTAAACCTGATCTTACTGCCTTAGGAAAAGTGATTGGAGGTGGCCTTCCTTGTGCTGCGTTTGGAGGGAAGAAAGAAATTATGAATCAAATTGCCCCTCTTGGATCTATTTATCAAGCTGGAACACTCTCTGGAAATCCTCTTTCAATGGCTTCTGGACTTGCCATGTTGAGCGCTTTGGAATCTGATAAATCTTTTTATGAAAACCTTGGTAAGCGCTCTCAGTATTTAGTTAATGGAATAGTTTCTGAAGCTAAAGCACAAAATATTCCGATGACAAGTAATAGTGTGGGAGGAATGTTTGGTTTGTTTTTCAGTTCTGAAAAAAAGGTTAGTAACTTTACCCAAGCATCAAACTGTAATATAGAACTATTTAAGAAATTTTATAATGCGATGCTGAAGCAAGGAATCTATTTAGCGCCATCTGCATATGAAGCGGGCTTTCTATCAAATGCTCACACAGATGATGACCTTGATAAAACTATCAATGCAGCTGCAACTGCATTTTCTTTGATATGAGCTTAGTAACGGTTGGCGCTGAATTATTGGCTGCAAAACAACGACTTCAGATATTTAAAAATAATGTTACTGTTTTTGGCTCCGCTAGAATTAAGCCGACAGACCCTTTGTATAATGATGCTTATGAGTTAGGAAAAAGTTTATCTAATAGTGGCTATAACGTATTTACCGGTGGCGGTCCTGGAATCATGAGTGCTGCAAATAAGGGGGCGTATGAGGGGAAATCAAAAAGTATAGGCCTGAATATTGAACTACCACAAGAGCAATCTAGTAACCCTTATCTTGATGAGAATATTACATTTGACTACTTCTTTTCTCGAAAGGTTATGCTTGTCAAATACTCTAGTGCTTGTGTGTACTTTCCTGGAGGTTATGGAACTGCAGATGAGTTAATGGAGGTTTTGACTCTAATGCAAACTAACAAAATGAAAAAAGTTCCAATAATTTTGTACGATTCAAAATTTTGGGCATCATTACTCTTATGGATTGAGCAGTCAGTCGAAAAATCTTATGTAAGTAAAGAAAATTTTGAATTAATAAGAGTGGTTGACTCAGTTGAAGAAATTATTAATATTGTGGAAACAGAAGTATGTCTTTAGCAATTTTTGATCTTGATAATACTCTGATCGGCGGCGATAGTGACCACTTATGGGGTGAGTTTTTATGCGATGAAGGAATCATTACCGATCGCCAATCATTTCAAAAAAAGAATGATTATTTTTATCAACAATACGAATTAGGCTTATTAGATATATATGCATGGGCAGAGTTTAGTTTTGAGATACTGGCGCGACACTCCATGAAAGAGTTAGGCGAGCTCCATCATAAATTTATGATTGCAAAAATTGAACCAATTATTTTAGATAAGGCTCAAAATTGTATAGATAACCATAAAAAAAATGGAGACACAGTTCTCGTCATAACAGCCTCAAATACCTTTGTCACTTCTCCAATTGTCAAGAGGTATGGGATCGACCATTTACTGGCAACTGAGCCTGAAATAAAATCAGGACGTTATTCTGGAAAAATTTCTGGGACTCCATGCTTTCAGTCAGGAAAAATAGATAATTTAATGCCATGGATGGCTAAAAATAATGAGACATTAGAAGGCTCTTCTTTTTATTCAGACTCGCATAATGATCTTCCACTCTTGGAGTTAGTTGATCACCCAGTTACAATAAATGCTGACAAAATTTTAACCTTAGAGGCTAAGAAAAGGGGCTGGTTGAATCTTGACTGGCGTTAGTCTAGATAAACAAATCTTGGCTAGATTTATCGGCAACATCAAGATAAGTTGCGGCTCCAGCAAATTCTATTCCTTCAATAAAGTCATCTCTTGAAAATCCAAACATACCCATTGTCATTTCGCAGGCAATAAATTTAACACCCATTTCAACACAAATAGATCTCAGCTCTTCAATTGAAGCCATACCATTATTTTTAAAGGTCTTTAGCATCATTCGAGTTGCAAAAAGTTCCATACCAGGGATGTTCCAAAAAATATTTGGAATTTTTTGGCTAAAATCTATAGCTTGAAACCACTTTGGGCCAAATGGTATTTTCATTGGCATATCTGGATTTCCTTGAGGTGATATACGAAGATGTGACAAATCCTTAAGGAGAAGGTTTAAGCCATAAAAAGTGCAAAAGACCGTCACTTCTTTGCCCATCGCAATACCTGTTGAGGCTAGTATAAAGGGCGGATATGCCCAGTCAAGAGTGCCTTTAGAGGCAATAACAGTCATTTCTTTTGAGTTAGGCATTTTTGTTTGGTAAATTAATTTTTTTGAATATTAAAGATGATTTTATTTCCATCATCTTTTTGTGACAATAACTTATGACCAAGCTGGTTGCAGAAGGCTTTAAAGTCTTTTTTTGAGCCTTGGTCTGTACAAGTTACTTCGATTACCTCATCCGTATTCATTTTGGCTAACGCCTGCTTAGTTTTTAAAATAGGCATTGGGCATGCATAGCCGCACATATCTAGAGTTTGATCTACCATAATGTACCTTAAGGATTTTAGTAAGAGTATTTTAGTTGCTAATGGACTCTATTCTATCGTATTTTTTTTAACTAAAACACCTGCAGCCATTGAAATTAGGAAGACTAGGGTAATTGGGTCAAAGGTTGCTAATGCTGAGATTGCGGGTCCAGGACAAAGACCAACAAGCCCCCAACCAATTCCAAATAGTGATGAACCTATAATTAGTTTTTTACCTATATTTTGTTTAATAGGCAAATTAATTTTATCACCTAGGGCTGAAAGTTCTTTATTTTTTAAGAAGTAAAAGAATGGGCCTGCAGTAATAATAGCCCCGCCCATAACAAATATTAAAGAGGCATCCCAGTTGTGGGTAATACTTAAAAAACCTATGACTTTTTCGGGATTTGTCATTCCTGATATAACTAAACCAATACCAAATATAATCCCGCAAATTAAAGAGATAATTTTATCGTTCATAAGTAAATCCCGAACTGCTGAAGAACAGCAACAGTAAGCATCCCAACTGCTACAAAAATGCCAGTAGCGATTATAGAGCTTGTTGATAGCCTTCCAATTCCACAAATCCCATGCCCAGAAGTACAGCCCCCTCCAAGTCTTGTTCCAAAACCAACTAAAAAACCACCTGGAATAATTAAAAGATAAGAGTGGGTTATGTTGAATGCTACAGGAGCACTGGAGGCAATAAAATTGAAGTAAATTAAAGGCCCAATTACTAAGCCAAGTAAAAATGCAAGATTTGAAAGCCTTTGAGAGGCTTTTGTTATGGCAATTTCAAAAATTCCACTAATTCCTGCCAGCCGGCCTGTCATATAGAAATAAAAAACTACAGAGAGTCCAATGATTACGCCTCCTAAAAGAGCGCTAAAAGGTGTAAAGTTGTTCATTAATATAAAGTTAAAACAAAATCAAATTTAATTACTTTAATCATAACAGAATTATTCAATTATTTAAAGGACGGTAAATAAATTAATCTGAAACGATTGTTTTTACGCCACTCTCAGACCCCAAAAGAAGAATATCGGCACCTCGATTTGCAAATAGTCCATTAGTAACAACCCCAATAATATTATTTAATCTATTTTCAAGAGTTTTAGGGTCATCTATAGTTAGATCATGTATGTCAAGTATTAAGTTACCATTATCTGTTATTAGCTCTTCTCTTAAGATTGGATTGCCTCCAATAGATTTAATAATTTCACGTTTTACATAGTTTGTAGCCATAGGAATCACTTCAATTGGCAAAGGAAACTTACCCATCACATCAACAAGTTTAGATTCATCAGCTATACAAATAAATTGGTTAGAAACTGCAGCAACTATCTTTTCACGTGTCAGTGCTCCACCACCCCCCTTTAATAAATTGAGCTGGTGATCTGATTCATCAGCACCATCAACATACACTGAAATTTCTTTAATTTCATTCAAATTAACAACATCTATTCCGTGGCCCCTAAGACGATTTGCAGTGTCAATTGAGCTCGCTACAGCTCCTTGAACTGAATCTTTAATTGTAGCAAGTTGATCAATGAAAAAATTTGCTGTTGAGCCTGTTCCAACGCCTATAATAGTCCCTGGAATAACATACTTAAGTGCTGCTTTTGCAACCTCATTTTTTAATTCGTCTTGGGTCATTTTCTCTTAATTTTTTTGTTCAAAATTATTATACACTATGAAAAAAATAATCCTTGCAACAGGCAATGAAGGCAAAGTGAGAGAACTAAATGCCATGCTTAAGGGCCGCTATAAAGTAATTTCTCAGAATGATATGCAAGTCAAAGAAGTTCCTGAGACTGGAACTACATTTATTGAAAATGCATTAATTAAAGCTAGAAATGCATCTCTTCAATCGAAACTACCTGCCCTAGCAGATGATTCTGGTCTTCAAGTTGAGGCTCTTGATGGTGATCCAGGTATTTATTCTGCGAGGTATGCTGGAGTGGATGCAACGGATAAAGATAACATTGAAAAGCTTATTTTAAATATGGATCAGCATAGTAATCGCAAAGCTCATTTTTGTTGTGCGATGGTCTTTATTCATAGTGCTAATGATCCAAACCCAATCATTGTTGAAAAGCATTGGGACGGAGAGTTGTTGAGAGAGCCAATTGGCGTAAATGGTTTTGGCTATGACCCTATTTTTTATTTGCCAGATCGTGATTGTAGCTCAGCTCAACTTCAACCTAAGGTAAAAAATGAGATATCACATCGAGGGCAGGCTTTAAGTGAGCTATTGAAGCAACTATTATCTTTTGAATAATATTCTAGAACTGCCACCACTTGCTCTCTATATTCACTATCCATGGTGCGTGAAGAAATGTCCATATTGTGATTTTAACTCACATGAGGGGTCAATTCATAACGGCTATATTAAGGCTTTACTTAAAGACTTAGATGATGATTTAAAGTTTATTCAAAACCGAAAAATCCATTCAATTTTTATTGGTGGTGGAACGCCAAGTTTGATGAGCATAGAGGATGCTTATGAGTTGTTTGATGGATTAAATGAAAGGCTATCAATATCAAAAAACATTGAAATCACACTTGAGGCTAATCCTGGAACATTTGAAGTTGAAAAATTTGCTGAATTTCGAAAGGCAGGTATTAATCGCCTATCAGTTGGAGTGCAATCATTTAAAGACAATCAGCTTAAATTTTTAGGAAGAATTCATAGTGGTGGCGATGCCCTGAGGGCAATTTCTGAAGCTAAAAAAGTAGGCTTTGATAATTTAAATATTGATCTAATGTATGGCCTAAAAGATCAAACTATTGATATGTGCCTTGAAGATGTGATGCAAGCAATTGCATTAAAGCCGAGTCATATTTCTTTTTATCAACTAACCCTTGAGCCAAATACATTGTTTGCAAAATACCCACCAAAACTTCCAATTGATGAAAAGATATGGAATATGGGAGAGCAAGCTGCCATCCTTTTAAATCATAATGGGTTCAGACAATATGAAGTCTCAGCTTATAGCGAGAGGCCTTCAGAACATAATATAAATTATTGGAAATTTGGGGATTACATTGGTATAGGTGCTGGAGCACATGGAAAGATAACAGATGTTGAATCTCAACAAATATTTAGAACACTTAAGCCTAAATCACCAAAGGACTACTTATCAAAAATGCAAGCTGGAGTAGATATTTCAACTAAAAAAGAAGTAGATAATGTAACTTTTGAATTTATGCTTAATAGTCTTAGGTTAAAAGGTGGTTTTAGTTCTTCATTGTTTGAATCAAGAACAGGATTATTAATCAAATCTTTGAGTTCTGAGCTAAAAAGAGCAGAAAATCTTGGTTTATTAGAAAGTAAGAATAATTGGATAAAGCCCACATCGAAAGGTTTTAATTTTCTTAACGAGCTGCAAGAAATTTTTTTATAAAATTCCTTTTAATTAATTCTATTTAAAAAAAATAGGTAAAGCCTGACACCAGGGTTTATGGCTGTTAAAATACTTTCTAGTTTTTATAAACTTATAACAATATGAAATCTCATACAATTGCTGACGTTCTAACTGAGTCTTTGCCTTATATCCAAAAGTTTAAAGGCAAGACAATTGTCATTAAATATGGTGGAAATGCTATGGTTGATGAGGATCTAAAATCGAGTTTTGCGCGCGATATAGTCCTTATGAAATCTGTCGGTATGAATCCTATTGTGGTTCATGGTGGCGGCCCTCAAATAGGTAAAACACTTGAAAAACTGGGTAAAAATAGTAAATTTGTAGATGGCATGAGAGTAACAGATAGTGAGACTATGGATGTTGTTGAGATGGTTCTTGGCGGCCTAGTTAATAAAGAAATTGTGAATCTTATTCATCAGCATGGTGGAAATTCTATTGGGCTTACGGGTAAAGATGGGCGGCTTATTACAGCAAAGAAATTGAAGACTAAGGTTGAGCCTACTTCAGAAATTATTGACTTAGGTCATGTGGGACAAGTTGATCAAATAGACGTTTCAGTGATTAACTTGTTATTACAAGGTGATTTTATTCCTGTCATTGCACCAATTGGTGTTGGTAAAGACGGCTATTCATACAATATAAATGCTGATCTAGTTGCAGGCGCAATTGCAGAGTCATTAAATGCTGAAAAGCTTATTCTCCTTACTAATACTGTTGGGTTGTTGGATGATGATGGAGAGCTTATGACTGGAATGAGCTCGGAGACGGTCAAAAAACTGATTGATGATGGTACAATTCACAGCGGTATGCTTCCTAAGATTGGGTGCGCTTTGTCAGCAGTTGAAAATGGCGTTGAAGCGAGTCATATTATTGATGGCAGAGTTTCTCATGCAGTTCTTTTGGAAGTCTTCACTGATTCTGGCGTTGGAACGTTAGTTACAAAAAATGGTTAAAAGTAATCGAGATACAATTAGTGTTAATGATTGCCAGATCCTAGCCCACTATAAATATGAAGCAGAGCAGTATATTATCACTCTTGCCTCAAAAGAGATTGCAGAAAATACCCAACCTGGTCAATTCGTCCATCTTTCTGTTTCAGGGATGCTTGCTATGAGAAGGCCTATTTCCGTTATGTCTGTTGATAAGGGCAATGGAACCTTTGATCTTCTTTACAAAATTGTAGGAGAAGGCACTAGGCAGTTAGCAGATCGTAAAATTGGCGATGTTTTGTCGGTTATTGGGCCAATTGGTAACGGTTTTAAAATGACTGATAAAAAAATCCCACTTTTGATAGGTGGTGGCGTTGGAATGCCTCCAATTATTGCAATTGCTCAAAATATAAAAGATAACGATTACTTTAACCCATATGTTATTTTAGGCTCTGAAGTGCCATTTCCTTTTGAAACTGTCATAAGTAACTTAGGTGGGTTTTATTCTTCAAAAATTCATACCATGCCATTACTGGAAGAGTGGGGCATTCAGGGCGGACTAACAAGTCTACAAAACTTTGAAGGGGTATACGAAGGTTATGTGACTGGCTTGGCAAAAGAATATTTAGACAGTTTGTCTATGGATGATTTGTTTAATGTTGAAATTTTTTCGTGCGGGCCTCACCCTATGCTTGAAGCTGTCTCTAAATTAGCTAAAGACTTCAACTTGCCTTGCCAAGTTTCACTCGAAGAGTATATGGCTTGTGCTGTTGGTGGCTGTGCTGGATGCGTTGTAGAGGTCCAAACTGAGAGTGGCCCAGCAATGAAAAGAGTGTGCGTTGACGGCCCAGTTTTTGAAGCGCAGACAGTTTTTTAATGATTGCTGATAATTTAAAACGAGTAACTTCACGCATAGATTCAATAGCATGCAGTCATGAAGTTCAGTTAATTGCAGTTAGCAAAACTCGATCTACTTCTGAAATCCAAGAGGCTGTAAATGTTGGCCAAGTTCATTTTGGGGAAAACTATTTACAAGAATCCCTCGATAAAATTTCTTTTTTTAAAGAAAGTAAACTAATTTGGCATTTTATTGGCCCAATTCAATCAAATAAAACAGCCGCAATAGCAGAAAACTTTGATTGGGTCCACAGCGTTGATAGGCTTAAAATTGCAAAAAGACTCAGTGACCAAAGAGACCCTAGCCTAGGAAAGCTCAACATTCTTATTCAGATAAACATTGATGAGGAAAAGACTAAGTCTGGCTTACTTCTTAAAGATGTAAATGAGATTATTTCAGAAGTTAGTGTTCTACCTAATATATCTTTGAGAGGCTTTATGTGTATTCCAAATTCAGAAAACTCGGCCAGGAGTTTTAAAGAGATGGCAAATTTAATATCAAAATACCCTTTTCTTGACTCACTTTCGATGGGCATGTCCTCAGACTTAGAGCTTGCAATAAAAAATGGCGCAACCTTTGTCCGAGTTGGAACGGATATTTTTGGACCAAGAAGCTAATTATTAATATGTTTTTCAGGATGAAAATGATATGAAAGTAAGACTACTTATTACGGGCGGAACAATTGATAAGGTTTATAACCAGTCAAATGGTGAACTTGAGTTTGATAAAACACACTTTCCAGAAATGATTTCTAGATCAAGAATTGAAGTGGACTTGACTCTTGAACAAGTTCTTCTAATTGATAGCTTAGATATGATTGATGCAGATCGAGATTTAATAATAGATAGGTGCGTTAGTTGTGAAGAAAAATTTGTTTTAATTACTCATGGAACAGATACCATGTGTGACACAGCAAAACTTTTAGGGGAGGCATTAATTGACAAAACAGTTATTTTATTTGGATCGATGGTTCCTTATGCGGTGAATAACTCAGATGCCCTATTTAATTTTGGGTGTGCTTTAGGGTCTCTTCAGTTGCTTGAACATGGCGTTTATGTTGCAATGAATGGAAGGGTTTTACCCTGGAGTGATGTTGAAAAAAATAGGAGTCTAGGCGTCTTCCAGGCCCTAAACTCCAAAGTTTGAATCATAGTACTTTACTTTAGGCTATCAAGCATATACTGAACGGTTAGTTTTATTTCGTTATCTGAGCAATCCATACAAGTTCCTCTTGCAGGCATGCCACCCTTTCCTGCAATAGCAGATAAAGTAAGTTTTTCAAGACCTAAATCAATTCTTGGAGCCCAGTCTTCCAAAGAGGCATACTTAGGTGAACCCATTACTCCAGAGCTATGACAGCCTTGGCAGTTAGCACTATATATTTCTTCTCCAGAGCGCTCAGCTTTTTCTGAGCTTTCAGATGTGGCAACAACAATGCTACTATCAATCCGAACTTCACCTAAAGGCTTTATTCTTTCAAGTAAGGCGCTATCAATCATTACATCACTATTAGATGCCTCTTCGCTTGATGAGTTGAGAGCTTTGTAGCCAATAAAAAGCATGGCAAGCACCCAAACGATAATCATTAGTTTTGTAGAACCTTTAGAACCCTGACTCATTGCGCCTTTCCTTAGATTATATTAAATTCCGGAATATTATACATTTGGTTATAATAACTTGCAGTTTAATGCAATAAAAATATGCTTAAAAAAACTCTATTAAGAAGCTTTAATGTTTTAAAGATTAGCACATGGCTAGCTACATTTATTGCTTTGGCTTTATTGGTTGTTGTTGCTTTTTTTATATTGTTCCCTCAGACGATTAAAGGATCAATTGAAGATCGCCTCTCTCAAGTGACTGGGTTGAGCGTTGGTATCGATAAAATTTCTCTAGAATTCCAAGATAATGAGCTTGTATTGGCAGTTAGAAATGTTGAAATTAGCGCGAAAGGACTTGAACCGATTGCTTCAATAGATGTTTTGAGATGGGACGCTAATTTAATTGCTCTATACAGAGGAATTGAAATACCTGGCCATATTGATGTGAATGAATTATTAATTGACACCTCTTCAATAGATGAGTATGTTTCGATTATAAATACAGATTCAGTACTATCTAGCCTTGGATTGTCTGGTCTTTTAGCCCTTAAATCGCTTTCTATCAATCGAACAAAGTTAATCGGAGATCAGTCAGTTGAATTAGCGCCTATAGAAATAACTAGAGATAAACAAAAGGTAAGTTTGTCAATGAGAGACCAGTCTATTTTTAGCAGCCCCCAAGTTCCTAAGCTTGGAAGTGCAGTTAGTATAAGTAGCACTATTGATGTTTCAAAAGCAAGAGAGGATAGAATTGCTATTATTCCTTTTTCACTAAAAAATGAGGATTTTAGTCTCTCAGCTCAGCTTAAAATTTTTACTCAACAAGACAAAGTGTATCTTGAGTTTGAGAGTTATATTGATCAGATTGAGGTTTCAAAAATTAATCAAAATATACCTGATATTCTTGCTAATACGGAGGGCGCTCGATGGATAAATGATGTTTTAACTGAAGGTATTTTGACTGATATTAAGCTGACAACTCGTTTTAATATGTCGGGTGACCTTAATTCACCAAATACAAAATTTTCTGCAAATCTTATGGGAGCTAAAATAAGTGTTAATTCTGATTGGCCTGATATCGATGAGTTAGATGCAAAAGTTACTTTTTCCAATGATTATTTAAAGATAGTTGGAAATAAAGCAAGCATAGACGGTATTGATTTAAGTTACCTTAGCATCACTACAAGGGATTTTAATCAGCCTAATGCTGTGATGTCATTAAATGGGAGATTTAACTCACAAAGTAAGAAAATTGCTGAATTTATAACTCAGTCCCCAGTTTCTGTAAAAATTAAAAGTTATTTTGATGAGTTTGAGCTTGATGGTAAGTTGTGGGGTAATGTTAATTTAGTGGTACCACTTCAAAAAATTAGCGGTCAAAAAACTAAAATTGCTTTTGATATGTTTGTATCTGAAAATTCATTAACTCTTCTTACTGGAAAATTAAAAGTTGATGAATTTAGTTCGCAACTTTCTTTTAGTGATGGATTAATAAGAACCAAAGGAAAGGGGTTAATAGGTGGTGAGATTTTTCAGATATCCCTTAACCCTAAAGAGTGGTTGAATGATCAAAAAAACAACTTTAGAGTTAAGTTAAGTCACTTGGATAGCAAAATTAACTTTTATGTCACCAAAAATCTTACTAATCAATGGGATAGCGTCCTTGAATCAGATAGCTTACAAGCTAATATTAGCTTAACAGTTGATAAAAATGGTAATTACTCTGTTCAGTTGCAAGATTTGAATATTGAAAGCTTTGAGAATATAGACATATGGAAGTTAACACCCAATATGTTTCCTAGTTTTCATTTATCCTCCAAAAATGCGAAATTTAATGGCAAAACTATCCCCAATCTTCAGGTTAATTTAGTTAATAAAGAAAATGTGATGCAAATTAAAAATCTGATTTTTGAAAATATTGGCCTTAGTAATGAAGATTTAATTTTTAATGGAAACTGGCTTAATGGTAAGACTTTACTTAGAGCAAAAGCTTCAAACGATAACTTGTCAAACTTTTTAACTAAATTTGGAGTTGATGAGCCAGTTGTTGGAGGGAGTTTTAATGTCGATTTGAGACTATATTGCGACTGTGAGCCATGGCAAATTACTACAAAAAAGGTTAGCGGCTTTATGAAAGCGGATGTTGAAAAAGGAGTCTTTACTAATCAAGATCCAAACCTTTTCAAGCTCCTTTCATATATCAATCTAGAGTCTATTGCAAATAGATTAAGACTTACAAGAGGGGAGTTAAGAGAGCAGGGTTATGTATACGATCAAATAAATGCAAAGTTATTATTTAGTAATGGAGTTGCTAAGGTGGATTATTTTCTAGTTGAAAGTGACGAGAGTGATATAGAACTTACTGGCTCTGTTGACCTAATTAAAAGAGACTATAATCTAGCAGCAAATGTGCAACCTTCAATTGCTGATACGATTCCACTTGCTACCTATTTAGCAGGAGGTGGCTTGGCTGGACTTGGAATTTGGGCCGCAGACAAAATGCTTTTTGGTGGTGAAGTTATTGGTGGTTTATTAGATAATGTTGTTGAAATTACTTTTATGATTTCGGGCCCGTGGTCTGAGCCAATTATTGAAAAATTAGATGGAGTTAAAGTTTTATGATTAAGCAATTACTCAGTGAACACAAGATTAAAGAGGATGAGGTATTTAATTTCCTTACTTCTTTATCTGAGACTGGAGCGGAATATTCTGATTTATATTTTCAACACTCGGTTGCAGAGTCATGGGTTCTCGATGAAGGGATAGTAAAAGACGGCTCATATAACATCAGTCATGGCGTTGGTGCTCGATGTGTTTCAGGCGATAAAACTGGCTTTTCTTATTCTGATGATCTTAATATTAAAGCTATTAAAGGGGCTGTAGATTTTGCAAAAGGTATATCTAATGGTAAACCTAACAAAGAGCCAGAGATTCTAAAGACTAATAATTATCCTTCTAAATATGCCGCTTTAAGTCCACTTGATAGTTTGACTTCAAAACAAAAAGTTGAATTACTTAGAGAAATTAACTCGATTGCAAGAAAGGAGCCAAAGGTTGTCCAGGTTAGCGCTTCTCTCTCTGGAGCCTATACAGAGGTATTAATTGCTTCAACAGATGGCGTTTACCAAATAGATTGTAGGCCAATGGTCAGAGTAAGCGTAACGGTTATTGTAGAACATAATGGAAGGATAGAGCAGGCCTCAAGTGGGGGTGGAGGCCGCTATGATTATGGCTACTTTGCAAGCAATTCGCTTGCTGAAACATACACTAAAGAAGCCCTTCGTTTGGCTTTTGTCGCGCTTGAATCTAAAGATGCGCCAGCTGGAAAGATGCCTGTTATTTTAGGCTCTGGATGGCCTGGCGTCCTATTACATGAAGCAATTGGGCATGGCCTAGAAGGTGACTTTAATCGAAAGGGTAGCTCTGTTTTTAGTGGGAAAATTGGTGAAAAAATTGCAAGTGATAAATGCACTATTGTAGACAATGGAACAATTGCTAATCGTCGTGGAAGTCTTACAATTGATGACGAAGGAACGCCAACTCAAGAGACAACACTGATAGAGAATGGAATATTAAAGGGCTACATGATGGATAAGATGAATGGTCGACTAATGAATAAGCCTAGTACTGGGAATGGGAGGCGAGAATCTTACGCTCATATTCCAATGCCAAGAATGACTAATACCTACATGTTAAATGGAAAAGACCATTTTGAGGATATGGTTTCATCGGTTGAGAGTGGGATTTATGCGAAGAATTTTGATGGTGGGCAGGTTGACATTACTTCTGGAAAATTTGTTTTTTCAGCTAATGAAGCTTATCTAATAAAAAATGGAAAAATAACAACCCCTATAAAAGGAGCCACTCTTATTGGTGCTGGAGATGAGGTTCTTCATCAAATTTCTATGGTTGGCGATGATTTAAAACTTGATCCAGGGGTTGGTGTTTGTGGAAAAGATGGTCAAAGTGTTCCAGTTGGTGTAGGGCAGCCTAGCTTAAAAATCGATATGTTAACTGTTGGTGGAACACAGCTATAGTTTGTTGTCTTTTTTGCAATTATTTGAAGGCTAATAACTAGCTGTTTTCCAATAATCTTGTTATAATATCTCGTTGTTTAATTTAGGATAAACAATGCTCGAAAATTATTTGCCAATTATCGTATTTATATTCCTTGGAATAGCCTTTGGAGTAGGGCTTACGTTGGTTGGTTATCTTCTCGGTCCAAGCAATCCTGGCGAGGAAAAAAACTCACAGTTTGAGTGTGGATTCCCGGCATTTGATGACTCGCGGATGCACTTTAATATCCGCTACTATCTTGTTGCTATTTTGTTTGTTCTTTTTGATTTAGAAGTTGCGTTTTTCATTCCTTGGGCAGTAGTCCAGGCAAAACTTGGATGGTTTGGATTTGTGGCTATGTCTATTTTCTTACTACTACTCGTAGTTGGTTTTATTTTTGAATGGAAAAAAGGCGCATTAGAGTGGGAATAATGAGGATTAAATATGGCTATTGAAGGTTTAATGAAGGAAGGCTTTGTTACTACATCACTTGATAAGGTTATTAATTGGGCAAGGACTGGATCGCTATGGCCAATGACCTTTGGTCTTGCATGCTGCGCAGTTGAAATGATGGAAGCGGGTTCAGCTCGTTATGATCTTGATCGTTTTGGGATTGTTTTTCGTCCAACTCCTCGCCAGTCTGACCTAATGATTGTTGCTGGAACTCTAACCAATAAGATGGCGCCAGCATTGCGTAAAGTTTATGATCAAATGCCGGATCCAAAATATGTTCTTTCAATGGGCTCTTGTGCAAATGGTGGCGGCTATTATCATTATTCTTATGCTGTTGTTAGAGGCTGTGATCGCATTGTACCTGTTGACGTTTACGTTCCTGGATGCCCACCAACTGCCGAAGCTCTTCTCTATGGAATTCTTCAGCTCCAAGATAAAATTCGAAGAACCAACACGATTGCTCGCACTTAAGTTATGAAAGAGTTTAAGAAAAATTTAGCAAAAGCTTTTGGTAAAAAAAATCTAAGCGAGTCTTTTGACGAGTTAACGCTTGTTATTAATAGTGATGATGTAATTGAGGTTTGCACGCAATTACGAGATGATTTTAATTTTGATATTTTGATTGATCTTTGCGGAATTGACTACTTGACTTATGGTGAGTCAGATTGGAATGGAAATGCCAGCTCTTCAGGTTTCGGAAGAGCGCGTCAAGCACAAAAATCATCAAATAAAAAGGACCAACGTTTCGGAGTTGTTTACCATCTTCTTTCAGTCTCAGACAATCAGAGGTTAAGAGTCAAAGCAGTTCTCTCTTCAGAAAACTTAATGATTAAATCTGTAACGAAAATTTGGAATTGTGCGGACTGGTATGAAAGGGAAGCATTTGATTTGTTTGGAATCTTGTTTGAAAACCATAATGATTTGAGAAGAATACTGACAGACTATGGCTTTGTTGGCCACCCTCTAAGAAAAGATTTTCCAATGATTGGTGAAGTTGAGATGAGATATGACGAGGAGCTAGGAAGAGTAGTTTATGAGCCAGTAAGTATTGAGCCAAATATAAATGTCCCTCGAGTCATAAGGAAATAACTATGTCTGAGATGAAAAACTACACGCTTAATTTTGGACCGCAGCACCCTGCTGCTCATGGAGTTCTTAGGTTGATTCTTGAGCTCGATGGTGAGGTTGTAGAACGTGCTGATCCTCATATTGGACTTCTTCATAGAGGCACCGAGAAACTAGCAGAGTCTAAGCCTTATAACCAGTCTATTGGATATATGGATCGCCTTGATTACGTCTCTATGATGTGCAATGAGCATGCCTATGTTATGGGTATAGAAAAGATGTTGGGCCTTAAAATTCCAGAGCGAGCTGAGTATATAAGGGTCATGTTTGATGAAATTACCCGAATCATGAACCACCTAATGTGGATTGGAACACACGCACTAGATGTCGGCGCTATGAGTGTTTTCTTGTACGCTTTTCGAGAGCGAGAGGCTCTAATTGATTGTTATGAAGCAGTAAGTGGCTCAAGAATGCACGCAACTTACTATAGACCAGGTGGAGTCTATAGAGACTTACCAGACAAGATGCCTCAATATCTAAAGTCTAAGTTAAGAAGTGATAAAAAGCTTGAAGAGATTAATAGAAATCGTCAAGGCTCGTTACTTGACTTTATTGAAGATTTTGCGATTAATTTTCCAAAAAGTATTAAGCAATACTCTGATTTATTGACTGATAACAGGATTTGGAAGCAGAGGCTTGTAAACATTGCTATTGTATCTGCTGCGCGTGCAAAACAACTTGGATTTACTGGAGCAATGCTAAGAGGCTCTGGGGTTGAGTGGGATATTAGAAAAAATGAGCCCTATTCAGTTTATGAAAAATTAGAATTTGATGTTCCAGTTGGCGTAACTGGTGATTGCTATGATCGATACCTTGTGCGAATGGAAGAGATGCGCCAATCAACTAGAATTATAAATCAATGCGTTGCATGGCTTAAAGCTAACCCTGGACCTGTAATGTCAGATGATCATAAAGTTACTCCTCCAAACCGTGAAGCTATGAAGGATGATATGGAGTCATTGATCCATCACTTTAAATTATTTACTGAAGGGTTTTGTATTCCCGAAGGTGAGAGTTACACTGCGGTTGAAGCGCCCAAAGGTGAGTTTGGAGTTTATCTAGTTTCAGATGGAGCCAATAAGCCGTACAGAGTAAAAATTAGAGCACCTGGATTTCCTCATCTTGCATCAATGGACGAGATGTCAAAGGGCCATATGCTTTCAGATGTAGTGACCATTATTGGTTCTCAAGATATTGTTTTTGGAGAGGTTGATAGATGATTTCTGATCAAGCAAAAAAAGAAATTGATTTTTGGGTAACAAAATATCCAGAGGGAAGACAAAGTTCAGCCGTAATGCAGGCACTAACAATTGTTCAGAATGAAAATAATGGGAGCTTGACGGGCGAATTAATGCAAGAGGTTGCTGATCACCTTCAAATGCCATCCATTAGCGTCCAAGAGGTTGCAACTTTTTATGAGAACTATAACCATAAACCAGTCGGCAAGCACATTATTAGATTCTGTCACAATATTTCTTGCATGCTTAATGGCTCGGATGACTTGATTTCATATCTAGAAGAAAAGTTGCAAGTAAAGACAGGCGAGATTAGCAAAGATGGTTTAGTAAGTGTAAAGAAGGTTGAGTGTTTGGGGGCCTGCGTTGGTGGTCCAATGTGTCAGATTGGTGATCAATACCATGAACATTTAACGCCGAGTAAATTAGATAATATTTTGGATAATTTAAAATGAATGAAGTCTGCTTTAAAAACTTAGATAAAGAAAATCCTGCCAGTTTTGCAACCTATGAATCAACAGGTGGTTACAAAGTTTGGAGAAAAATTCTTAATGGAGAGTTAACTCCTGAGGATATTCTTGCTGAATTAAAAACATCAGGGTTAAGAGGACGAGGTGGGGCAGGTTTTCCAACTGGCTTGAAGTGGAGTTTTATGCCTCGCAATCAAGAAGGACAAAAATATGTAGTTTGTAATTCTGATGAAGGTGAGCCGGGCACTTGTCATGATCGAGATATTCTTAGATACAATCCTCATGCTGTAATTGAGGGAATGGCTATTGCAGGCTTCGTAATGAATGCAACTGTTGGCTATAATTATATTCGTGGCGAGTTCATGGAGCCCTATTACCGTTTTGAAGAAGCTTTAAAAGATGCTTATGATGCAGGGTTACTTGGTAAGAGTATTCAGGGGAGTGCGGTTAGTTTTGATTTATATACTCATTTAGGGGCTGGAGCTTATATATGCGGAGAAGAAACCGCATTATTAGAGTCTCTTGAAGGCAAAAAAGGTCAGCCAAGATTTAAGCCTCCTTTTCCAGCAAATGTAGGATTATTTGGAAAACCAACAACCATTAATAATACTGAGACATTTGCCAATGTACCAGATATTCTGTCAAAAGGTGGCAAGTGGTTTGCAGATCTTGGTGTTGAAAATTCGGGCGGTACCAAATGTTTTTCAGTTACAGGTAATGTAAAGAATCCTGCTAATTTTGAAGTTCCAATGGGTACCCCTTTTAGTAAGCTGTTAGAGTTAGCTGGTGGCCTTAAAGAAGGAAGAACTCTCAAAGCAGTTATTCCAGGTGGCTCGTCGACTCCACTTTTGTCAGCAGATACTGCAATGAATATGACAATGGATTATGACAGTATTGCAAATGCCGGCTCAATGCTTGGTGCAGGCTCAGTAATCATAATGGATGACACTACATGCATGGTTAAAACTCTAACACGATTAGCTCACTTTTATTATGATGAGTCTTGTGGACAGTGCACTCCTTGTCGTGAAGGTACGGGTTGGCTCTATAGAGTATTGCAACGCATTTTAGATGGTAATGGAAAAAATGAAGATTTAGACTTACTTGTTTCAGTTGGAGAGAAAATAAGTGGCAACACTATTTGCGCCCTTGGTGACGCAGCGGCAACGCCAGTTGAGAGCTTTATAAGACATTTTAGACATGAGTTTGAATACTATATTAAGCATGGTAGAAGTATTGTAGAAAGTGAGCATCATTTAATTGAGGAAGAGGCAATTGTCTGAAATTGAATTTGAAATTGATGGCAAATTAGTTTTTGCTAATCAAGGCGACTCTATTATTTCTATTGCAGATAGAGAAGGTATTGATGTGCCTCGTTTTTGCTACCATAAAAAGCTATCAGTTGCAGCAAACTGCAGGATGTGTTTAGTTGATGTTGAGGGAGTTCCAAAAGCTCAGCCAGCTTGCTCTACACCTGTTGGAAACGGTATGAAAATTCATACTAGAAATGATAAAGCTAAGACTGCTCAAAAAGCGGTGATGGAATTCTTACTAATTAATCATCCTCTTGATTGTCCAATATGTGACCAAGGTGGTGAGTGCGAACTTCAAGATGTGGCAATGGAGTATGGGACAGATGTTTCCAAATTTAACTTAGGAAAACGAATAGTTGCGGACAAAGGTATTGGTGCATTAATTCAAACTGACATGACTCGTTGCATTCACTGTACTCGTTGCGTTCGTTTTGGTGCAGAAGTTGCAGGTATAGTTGAAATGGGCGGAACTGGAAGGGGTGAAGATGTAAAAATCGAGCCATTTTTAACTGAAGGCATTCAGTCAGAGCTTTCTGGCAACATGATTGACGTTTGCCCAGTTGGCGCTCTAACTTCAAAACCATTTAGGTATGAAGCCAGAACCTGGCAAATGAATGCCGTGGAAACGATTGCAAGGCATGACTTGATAGGGTCAAATATTTATACTCAAACCTATAGAGGTAAAGTTAAAAGAGTTGTTGCAAGAGATAATGAATTAGTAAATGAAACTTGGATTTCTGATCGTGATCGCTTTTCATACGAAGGACTAAATCATGAAAGCCGAGCACTATACCCTAAAATTAAAAAGAATAACGAATGGCAGGAAGCTAGTTGGGAGGTTGCTCTTGATTTTGCGATTAGTGGCCTGAAAAAAAATGCACAAACTCCAAATCAATTGGGCGTATTAGCTTCAAATAACTCAACACTTGAAGAATACTATTTGATGCAAAAATTAGCTCGTAGTTTTGGCTCAGAAAATATTGATTATCGTTTAGATAAAGCAGACTTAAGCATTGGAAATTCCATGCTTTCAACTATTACTTTATCTGAAATGGAATCAATAGATCACGCTTTAATTGTTAATTCATACCTTCGATTAGAGCAGCCAATGATCAATCATCGTATTAGAAAGGCAGCTTTAAATGGCGCCTCAGTTAATACCATTAATAATAAAAAGTTTGACTTTAACTATCGGACTAATTTGGAAGTTTTATCTTCTCCACAAAAAACTGTATTAATGCTTCAGTCTGTCCTCAAGTCTCTTCATGACAAAACTAAGACCACTGCTCCAAAGCACTTATCTAAGATCAAAGTTGATGATAGTCAAAATAAAATTGCAGATGATTTAATTACTGCAGAAAGGCCAGTGATTATTATAGGGGAGCACGTAAAAAGCAATATATCTTCTTCAGATATTATGAATATTATTTCTGAAATTGCAACGCTTGCTAATGCAAAAATTGCCAACTTAAGCCATAGTGGAAACTCATTATCTGCTGAAAAAGTTGGGTTTAAGCCTTCTAATAAAGGAAAAAATGCAACCTCAATGCTTTCTGAAAATACTAAAGCATTTTTATTGATGGACGTTGATTTTAACTATGACTTTATTAACCCAAAATTAGCTGCTGATACTTTTAATAAAGATGATGTCTTTGTTGTTTCACTTAATAGTTTTGAAGATGAGACCTCTCAAATAAACTCAGATGTAATATTACCGCTAGCTAGCTTTTATGAAAGTTCAGGTACGCATATAAATTTTGATGGCACTGCTCAATCATTTAGCGCCTCAGTTAAAGGTCCAGGTGACTCTAAACCAGGTTGGAAAATTATTAAAGTTCTTGCAGATTTATTTGAGTTCAAAGGTTTTGAATATACCGATTCAACTCAAGTAACTGATGATGCACTTGCTATTACTTCAATTGAAAATAATGATCTAATTAAGATGAATTCTAAAGTAGCTAATGATTCTAAGATTGCAATTCATTGGCAGTACTCGCCTTATGCGGTCGATGGAGTAACTCGCAAAGCAAAATCTCTCCAAGAAACACAAATTGGAAAAATGAATACTGCATTTATTTCTTTAGCAACGGCCAAAGAGTTGAAGCTTTCAGGCGGTGATTTGTTTCATGGAGTTCCAGTTTCTATTAATGATACTGTTGCTGAGGGATGTGTCTTTGTTCATACTTATCAATCGAGAAAGGGATAGGAGGTATTGACTATGTGGCAATCATTAGTAGACAGTATCCATAATTTAATTCCTTGGTTTGATGGTGGGCTTGCGGACGTAATAATTATCTTAATCAAGGGCCTTGCTCTAATATTTCCATTAATAATTGCGATGGCATACATGACTTATGCTGAGCGCAAAGTTATTGGCTTCATGCAGCTTAGAATTGGTCCAAATAGGGTGGGACCATTAGGGTTATTACAACCATTTGCTGACGTTTTTAAAATGATGTTTAAAGAAATAATTTTTCCTACTAAGTCAAACATTTATCTATTTCTTTTAGCACCTGTATTGGCCTTTGTTCCTGCAGTAGCAGTTTGGGCAGTTGTTCCATTTGGAGAAGGCTTTTATATTGCTAATCTTGATGTGAGCTTGCTGTATGTTATGGCAATTGGTTCAGTTGGTGTTTACGGAATTGTTCTCGCAGGCTGGGCATCTAACTCTAAGTACCCGCTTCTAGGAGCTTTAAGAAGTACAGCTCTGCTGATTTCTTATGAACTTGTAATTGGATTTGTTCTTGTAACTGTCGTAATGATTGCAAGCTCAGTTAATTTAAATACTGTTGTAGAAAAACAAGCTGGAGGAATACTTAATTGGTATTGGATTCCACTATTCCCAATGATGATTGTTTTTTGGATTGGCGCCTTAGTTGAAACAAATAGAGCGCCATTTGATGTTGTAGAGGGCGAGTCGGAAATTGTTGGTGGCACGCATGTTGAGTATTCTGGAATGCCTTTTGCATTGTTCTTTATGGCTGAATATTTCAACATGATTTTTATGGCTATGCTGGCAGTATTATTATTTTTTGGCGGATGGCATTCACCATTCGAAGGTATACCTCTTTTTGAAGGTTGGTTTGAGTTTGTTCCTGATTTATTCTGGCTACTCTTTAAGATGAGTTTCTTTTTATTTTTATATTTTTGGATTCGTGCTTCCTTTCCAAGGTTTAGGTACGATCAGATTATGCGTTTATGTTGGAAAATTTTCTTACCCTTAACGATTGTGTGGATCTTTGTGGTTGCATTGATGACACAGCTTCATATAGGACCTTGGTTTTAAGGAGAAAAAGATATGATAAAAAAAGTTAAAAAACTAGTTAAAGATTTTGGTTTAGGCGAGCTACGAACTGGTCTTAAAGTGACCGGTAAAGAATTTGTAAATAATAATATTACGGTTCAGTTCCCGGAAGAGCGAACGCCAATTTCACCCAGATTCAGAGGCCTTCATGCTCTTCGTCGCTATCCAAATGGAGAGGAAAGGTGTATCGCTTGTAAGCTTTGTGAGGCAGTATGTCCAGCAAATGCGATAACTATTGATTCTGAAATGAGAGAAGATGGTACTCGCCGAACAACTCAATATGATATTGATCTTTTTAAATGTATTTTTTGTGGCTTCTGTGAAGAAGCGTGCCCTGTTGATGCAATAGTAGAGACTCATATTTTTGATTATGCGTTTGAGTCAAGAGAAGGAAGTATTATTGATAAAAAAGGGCTTTTGGCTATCGGTGATGAAAATGAAAAAGAGATTAGTAAAGCCAAGCTTGAAGACTCTAAATATAAATAATAGGTAGCTATGGAATTTTTATCAATTTTATTTTATGTCTTCTCCTTTTTCTTTATCATTAGTTCGATATTGATGATTACATCAAGGAATACTGCAAAGGCTGCTTTATTCTTAATACTTACTTTTTTTAGTGCTGCTAGCTTATGGTTACTTCTTGAAGCAGAGTTTCTAGCAATCACACTTATATTAATTTATGTTGGCGCTGTTATGGTGCTATTCATGTTTGTTATTAAGATGCTTGATACCGATAAATCAACCCTTCGTGCCCAGTTCACGCGCTATCTGCCATTGGGAATTTTTGTATCTATAATTGTGATTGCGCAAATGGTGCTAGTCCTTAATGCTGGTCAGTTTGATCTAGCAATGACGGGTGTTCCAGAAAAGCATGATGCTTCATATAGCAACATTACTGCCATTGCAGAGCAGCTTTATACGGTTTATGTGTACCCTTTTGAATTGGCAGCAATACTTCTTTTAATCGCAATTATTGCAGCGATTACTCTTGTTCATCGAAATGAATCTAGAAGTAAAAAGCAAAGTATTTCAGAGCAAATTAATGTTCAGGCAAAAGATAGAATGAGAATGGCCTCTATTAAGCCAAAGCCAGCCAAGGAGTCAAGATGATAGCACTATCTGATTACCTAATTCTGAGCTCAATAGTTTTTTGTATCGGTCTAGCTGGAATCTTTATTAACAGAACTAATATCATTATGCTTTTGATGTGTGTTGAGTTAATTTTGGCAGCAGTTAATACTAATTTTATTGCCTTTTCATATTATGGCGGCGATCTTGCTGGACAAATATTTGTATTCTTTATTTTGACAGTTGCTGCTGCTGAAGTGGCTATAGGTCTTGCAATCCTCACGCTGATGTTTAGAAGTCGTGGCTCGATTGATATTGATGCAACTAATACGTTGAAAGGGTAGCTATGCTTAATATTTATTCAATAATTGTACTAGCGCCCCTAATTGGTTCAATCATAGTTGGACTTGCTGGGAATAGACTCGGACGAAAAGCTTCGCATTCAATTACGATTCTAGGGGTAGCAATCTCTACCGCACTATCACTCTATGTTTTTAATCATCACGTTCTAAATGACGGTGAAATTTTTAATCAGAACATCTATACATGGATGCAAATTGGAGAGCTTAATATCAGTGTCGGCTTTTTAGTTGATAACTTGACCGCCCTGATGTTGGTGGTGGTTTCATTTGTTTCACTAATGGTGCACATCTACACTATAGGTTATATGCATGATGATAAGGGATACACTAAATTTTTTAGCTACATATCCCTATTTACTTTTGCAATGTTTACACTTGTAATTTCAAATAACTTTATGCAGCTATTCTTTGGCTGGGAAGCTGTTGGTCTGGTTTCATATCTTTTAATTGGATTTTGGCATCATAAAGAATCAGCAGTTCAGGCTAACTTAAAAGCTTTTCTCGTGAACCGAGTTGGTGACTTTGGTTTTCTTTTAGGAATTGCAATGGTCCTGATGTTTTTTGGTACTTTAGATTACGCTGAAACATTCAGTCAAAAAGATCAAATTATTGGACAAACTTTATTTGGAGGCGTCTCTGCTATAACGGTAGTTTGCCTTCTACTTTTTGTAGGAGCAATGGGAAAATCAGCACAGGTTCCTCTGCATGTTTGGCTACCAGGCTCTATGGAAGGCCCCACTCCAATCTCTGCTTTAATTCATGCGGCAACAATGGTAACGGCTGGAATCTTTATGGTTTCTAGGATGTCACCCTTGTTTGAGTTAAGTGATGTTGCACTAACAGTAGTCATGGTAATAGGAGCCATAACAGCCCTATTTATGGGCTTACTAGGCATTGTTCAAAATGATATAAAGAAAGTTGTTGCTTATTCCACGCTCTCACAGCTTGGTTATATGACTGTTGCTTTAGGAGTAAGCGCCTACTCAGTTGCAATTTTTCACTTAATGACTCATGCGTTCTTCAAAGCTTTGCTTTTTTTAGCAGCTGGATCAGTAATTGTTGCACTTCATCATGAACAAGATATTCGAAAAATGGGTGGTCTAAGAAAGAAAATGCCAATAACCTACGTTACTTCTCTTTTAGGTACTTTAGCTCTGATCGGCTTTCCTGGCTTTGCAGGGTTTTATTCAAAAGATATGATAATTGAGGCCGTTCATTATTCGGACCTACCTTTTGCAGGGTGGGTTTATTTTGCAGTTGTGCTGGGCGTATTCATTACTGCTTTTTATAGTTTACGACTATTATTTTTAGTGTTTCATGGTGAGTCAAGGCTTGATAGTCATACCGAAGAGCATGTTCATGAGACAGCTCCATCAATTACGGTTCCTTTAATATTATTAGCGATACCATCTGTATTGATTGGGTATTTTACAATTGAGCCGATACTTTTTGGTGGATGGCTAGAAAATGGAATATTTATTGATTCTTCTCATCTTGCCGTTTCAAAACTTGAGGATCACTTCTATTCAGCGTTCTCTCTGATTACGCATTCAGTCATGACACTTCCATTCTGGATGATGGTTGGTGGTGGATTGACAGCATGGGTTTTCTGCATATATCGAACTGACTGGGCAGACCTAATTCAGAGTAAATTCAAACGTATTAATTATGTGTTGAATTCTTTGTATGGTTTTGATCGATTTAATGAAATTGTCTTTGTTCGTGGATCACTGAAAATTGGTAATCTGTTGTGGAAAATTTCAGATATGGCAATCATTGATCAGCTTTTGGTTAATGGTAGTGCTAGATTCGCTCGTTACGTGGGCGCTTTTATTCGACCAGTTCAAACTGGGTATGTCTATCACTATGCATTTTTTATGATCATTAGTTTGATGTTTGTTTTGGGGTGGGTTCTTATTGCTTCAGATTATTCATTTTTTAGTTAAGGTAATAGTATGGATTCATTACTAAGTATTTTAATTTGGCTTCCTATATTAGGGGCTGGCTCAGTCCTATTGATAGGAAACAATAGAGCCCAACTTGCTCGCTGGGTAAGCGCTGGTATTTCTGTGATTGTTTTCGTCTTATCAATAAATTTATTTTTAGATTTTGACGCCTCAACCTCCTCAATGCAGTTTGTAGAAAAGGCCAGTTGGATTACTCAATTTAATATTTTTTACCATCTAGGTGTTGACGGAATATCAATGCCACTAATTATTCTTACCACCTTTTCAACAATCTTAGTAATTGTTGCTGGGTGGGAAGTTATCAAGAATAGAGTGGCAGATTATATGGCAGCTTTTTTAATCATGGAAGGCCTCATTATTGGTGTTTTTTCGTCAATGGACTCCATGTTGTTTTATGTTTTTTGGGAGTCATCACTTATACCAATGCTTTTAATTATTGGTGTCTGGGGTGGTCAAAATCGTGTCTATGCCTCGATTAAATTCTTTTTATACACTTTTCTAGGGTCAGTATTTATGCTGGTTTCACTTATTTATATGTACAATTTAAGTGGCTCATTCGCAATTTCTGAAATGTACACCTTGCCGCTTACTATGGCTCAGCAGAGTTGGATATTTTGGGCTTTCTTCCTTGCTTTCGCGGTAAAGGTGCCTATGTTTCCTGTCCATACATGGCTTCCAGATGCTCACGTCCAAGCACCAACAGGTGGCTCAGTAATCTTGGCAGCTATAATGTTAAAGATGGGGGGTTACGGATTTTTCCGCTTCTCACTCCCTATCACGCCGGATGCCTCAGCATCATTTGCAACTGTAGTAATCGTTCTCTCTTTGATTGCAATTGTTTATATTGGTTTTGTAGCGCTGGTTCAAAAAGATATGAAAAAATTAATTGCCTACTCATCAATTTCTCATATGGGCTTTGTTACTTTAGGTGTTTTTGCGTTATTTTCTATTATGAAAATGGGATCAAATGGCGAGCTAATTTCTATTAGTGGCGCAAGTATTGAGAGTGCTTATCTTGGCTTAGAAGGTGCAATGGTTCAAATGATTTCTCATGGCTTTATTTCTGCAGCAATGTTCTTAGTTGTTGGCGTGCTTTATGACAGACTTCACTCCAGAGAAATATCTACCTATGGAGGAGTTGTAAACTCAATGCCTAAATTTACAGGTTTTGCTGTTCTATTTGCAATGGCAAATGCTGGCCTTCCTGGAACTTCAGGTTTTGTCGGAGAGTTTATGGTTATTCTTGGAGCTTTACAAGCTAATTTTTGGTTTGCATTTTTGGCTTCAATGACTTTGATCATTGGCGCTGCCTATACATTGTGGATGGTTAAGCGTGTTTTTTGGGGGGAGATAACTAACCCAGAGGTAAGCACTTTGAACGATATCAATTCTAGGGAATTTGGAATCTTAGCTATTTTAGCTATTGCTGTATTATGGATGGGTTTATACCCACAGCCAGTAATTGAGGTAATGCATGCTTCCATTGTTAATCTTCTTGAGCAAGCACTTACAACTAAACTACCAGTTTTATTATGATGAACTTTAATTTTAATGTTGCAGAACTTCTCTTTGCTTTGCCAGAGCTGTTTCTATTATTTGCAATTTCACTTATATTATTATTTGACCTTTTTGTAAGCCAACGTTTAAAGCAATTTACTTATTACTTGACGCAGATAGCACTTCTAATAACAGGTTTCTTGGCGTTTAATTTAATTGGCGAGAATGCAACGATTTTTTCTGGCACTTTTGTTCTTGATTCTTTAGGCTCAACTTTTAAAGTTTTCATACTTGGGTTTGCAATTATTGCCCTTGTTTATACTCGCCACTATCTTAAGGCGCATGAGCTTCTAAGAAATGAGTATTTTATTCTGGCAATGATGTCAATACTGGGAATGATGGTAATGGTTTCTGGACATAGCCTCCTTACTTTGTACTTGGGTTTAGAAATAATGTCACTATCGTTGTATGCACTTATTGCCACAGCAAGAGACAGAGCGAGTGCTATTGAGGCTGCCCTTAAATATTTTGTTCTGGGCGCTATTGCTTCGGGATTATTGCTTTATGGGATGTCTATGATTTATGGAATAAGTGGGAGCCTGGATATTTCCCAGATTTCAAGTTTTGCAAGTGCCTCAACTTTGGGCTCTCAGCAAACATTAATTCTTAATTTTGGCTTAGTTTTCTTAGTCATTGGCATTGCTTTCAAACTGGGAGCTGTGCCTTTTCATATGTGGGTTCCAGATGTATATCAAGGGTCACCAACTTCAGTTACTATGTTTTTATCAACTGTGCCAAAAATTGCCGCAATCGCATTACTGATTCGATTGTTAATTGATGGTTTAGGTGAGCTTCAGCATTACTGGGCAGATTTATTTATGATCTTAGCTGTCCTCTCAATTGCAATAGGATCGTTAGTTGCATTAACTCAAACTAATATCAAACGAATGCTTGCTTACTCAACAATATCCCATATTGGTTTTGTGTTACTGGGTTTTGTTACAGGAGTGGTAGATGGTTATGGCGCTGCAGTCTTTTATGTGCTGGCTTATATCTTGATGAGTTTAGCGGCCTTTGGTTCAATTATTGTTCTAAATAGGAAGGGATTTGAGGCTGATCAAATTTCTGATTTTCAAGGCTTGAGTAAACATTCACCATGGTTTGCATTAATTATGTTGGTGGTTATGCTTTCAATGGCGGGCGTTCCACCTTTTATTGGTTTTTATTCTAAGTTATTTATTCTTCAGCAAGTGGTTGCAGAGGGCTATGTAATTTTTGCTATAACAGCGGTAATCTTTGCTGTAATAAGTGCTTACTATTATCTACAAATTATTAAAACAATGTATTTTGACGATGTAGATAAAGAGATACTGGTATCTGCTCCGTTAGATATGAAGATTGTGCTTTCTATCAATGGTATTCTTATTCTAGTCGTAGGCTTGATGCCAAGTTTCTGGATGGAGCTATCTGTTTCACTATTCTAAGTTTTTTAAAAAAAGACTGCTAAATTTTTATGTAGAATATCTCAATGATTATTGCACATCGAGGTATTTCATTTGATCTACCAGAAAATTCTTTACCAGCTTTCAATGCTTCTTGGGATAAAGGAGTGGATGGAATAGAAGGTGATTTTCATCTTACCAAGGATGGCGCCATTGTTTGTATTCATGATGATGATACTCAAAGAGTCTGTAATCAAAAGTTAATTGTTAAGGACTCAACCCTTGAAGAGTTAAAGCAACTCAACTTATCTCATAAAATTTCTAAAAATTCAAAAGTAAAAATTCCTACTTTAGCTGAAGTACTTAACGTGTTGCCTTTTGGTAAAAAAATATTTATAGAGATAAAGTGCGGTATTGAGATTATAAAGCCCCTAATTAAAGAGCTTTCTCAATCGGAAATATATGCCGAGCAAGCTGTGATTATTTCATTTGATGAGAGGGTTATTAAGACTTTTAAATCAGCGGCACCTAATTATAAGGCTTACTGGCTATATTCATATGAGCCAGACTGTGACTTTAATAAAATATTAGATGTGATGAATGATATTAAGGCCGATGGATTTAGTTCGGACAATGAAGACTCAAAATTTTTAATTGACAAGATTATTGATGCTGGTTTTGAATACCACTCGTGGACAATTGATGATCTTGATATTGCTAATAAATTGATTGGCTGGAGAGTACAATCTATCACAACAAATAATCCAGACCAGATCCAATAATGAGTAATAAATTACTTTCAAGTGTCCTAACAGCAATTTTAGCTGCCTTCTTCTTTTCTCTTGCTGCTACTACTGCACCTTATTTCTATGGTGTTGGAGGGGGTGTATTTCTCTTGCTTGCTGTACGCTATGTTAGTACTTTTATTTTTGCGAGTATTTTAAATAAACCACCTAAGAAAGCTAAAAGTAAAGCAACGCATACTAGACTTATTTTAATTAGTATATTTCAAGGTTTATTTATTGCATCCTATATGTATTCAATAAAGCTTATCCCGTTAAGTTTGGCCGTAGTAGTAATTTATACTTTTCCAATTATTACTTTTTTTGTTAATTCAATTCTAAAAAGTAGGTCGATTGACCTATTGTCAGTTGGCGCACTTCTTGTGTCATTATTTGGTATTTGGGTCCTTGTTCAAGGTGACTCAAGTGATTGGAATTTATGGGGTATCGTTTGGGGGCTTATTGCTTCACTTGCTCAGGTTACTGTAAATATTTTATCTCGCCATGAAAGTGTGGATTCTGGATGGGGCCTGGTTAAATATATTACAACATTGCCTGCTATAGTTTTTGTATCAATTTATTTTATAGTCACTCCAGAGCCAATTATTTCAGTAACTTCTGAAATGTTGATATGGAGTATTCTATCTGCGATGGGCATGAGTGGTGGTTTTTACTTTTTCTTTAAGTCAATATCAATTATTGGGCCAGTTCGAACCTCAAATGTGATGTACATAGAGCCTATTTTTACTATCATATTAGGAGTAATACTTCTTCAAGACCAGCTCGGTATAAATCAATGGCTTGGAATGCTTATTATCTTTGCAGCAACAATCTCACTTGAGAGGTGGGGTAAAAAATATAATTAAGTTTATGAAGTAAAGTATGAAGATATTAATTGCACCTGACTCCTTTAAAGAAACCTTAACAGCTACTGATGCAGCAAATGCAATTGAGGAAGGTTTTTTAGATATTTTCCCAGAGGCTAATATTTTAAAATTACCTATTGCTGATGGCGGAGAGGGAACAGTTGATGTCTTAGTTACTGCTACTCAAGGTAAGTATTTTTCAACGAAAGTGTCAGGTCCTACAGGAGAATATATCAATGCTAAGTGGGGTATGCTCGGCAATTCAAAAACAGCAGTAATCGAAATTGCTGAAGCTTGTGGCTTGCACCTAGTTGCACTTAAAAAAAGAAATCCAATGAATACCTCTAGTTTTGGAGTTGGTGAGCTCATACTTGCTGCAACTGATGAAGGTGCTGAGCATATTATTATTGGTTTAGGAGGGAGTGCAACAAATGATGGAGGAATGGGTTTTTTAAAGGCAATTGGAGTCCAATTTTTAGATTCTTTTGGTAAGGAACTCACTGGAGGTGTAGAAAGTTTAAATACTCTTTCAGATATTAATATTACTTCTATCGACTCACGCCTCAAAGGAGTCAGTTTTGAGATTGCATGCGATGTGGACAATCCTCTTATTGGACCACAAGGTGCATCAGTTATTTTTGGATCTCAAAAAGGCGCTGATGAAAAGATGATTAATCAATTAGATAATCTACTGAGTCATTACTCTAGAATCGCTTCCAGTAAATTAAATAATAACCTCTCAATGCATCCAGGGGCAGGTGCAGCAGGCGGCATAGGTTATGGTTTTCTTGCTTTTTTAAAGGCGGATCAAAAAAGTGGAGTACAAATTATTCTTGAAAAACTTAATTTTGAGCAACATCTAT
>JACKQG010000210.1_pt1 | contig 85214 bp, 63 predicted proteins | sample 8237621 | NCBI WGS metagenome assembly JACKQG01 (sample SAMN15677084, study PRJNA649215) | marine metagenome | biome: marine; feature: Black Sea; material: saline water; isolation source: suspended particulate matter (SPM) from the Black Sea western gyre | collected 2013-06-09/2013-06-10 | depth...
CGTCGCCATTCCAATCCGCCACCGCAATCTGCGTGATGCCGCTGAGGCAGGGGAAGCGGCGCGGACTGGCAAACGTGCCGCGCTCGGTTTGTGTTTGCAGCACCAGTTGGCTGCCCTCCGGATCGGCATAAATCAAATCTGTGCGGCCATCGCCATCCACATCCGCCCACGCGCGACCGCGTTTGTTCTTGGCAGTTTTGGGCAGAGCAAGCAGCTCGAGCTGGCCGCGCCTCAATTCGCCCGCCAACGCTTTGGGCGCGGTTGTGGCCAGATGATGCACGCTCACGCGGCCGGATTGTTGGGCAATGGAAATCAACTCCGCGCGGCCATCGGCATCCAAATCTTCCGCGTGAAAGCTGCGCAGCCTGGGCATTCGAAACTGCAGCTCCGGCCCGAGTTGCCCGTCTTTGCCCTGCAATCGAAACCGAAACGGCACGGTGCTCTGCCAATTCATCAACGCCAAGTCACTGCGCCGGTCGCCATCGAGGTCCACCACCTGAAACGCCTTCACGCTGTCCGCCAGCGGGAGGCTCACTGGTTTGCCCAGCGCGCCCTTGGCGTCCTGATACAGCACGTATAATTTTGATTCGCCCAGCAACAATAAATCCGTGCGGCCATCGCCGTTGAGGTCGCCCGTGCCCAGTGCGTTGGCGCTCAGTTGCCCGTCGCGCAGCGTCCACCGCTTCGGTGTGCCCCAGCCTTTGGCCTCGCGAAATTGGACCAGCAATTCCTTCGGCTCGCCGTAGTAGGCTAGGTCCGGCTTTTTGTCGCCATTCAAATCTGCCACCACCAAACTGGAAATGCGTTTCTCTGACGGGATGGATTCAATCCGAAACCGTGCATCTGGCGGCAGTGCATTGGCGGCGTCTTCCGTGGGCGTCGTGGGTTTTTCGCCCGGGCGATTGTAAAGCAGCGTGATTTTACTGCGCGGATTGTTGACCAAAACCAAATCGCGGCGCCCATCGCCATCAAGATCCGCTTGGCAAAGATTATCAATCCCTCGCCCGACCGGAAAAATTTCCGGCCCCAAAAAACCAAACCGTTCTGCCGCCGAAGGTGCATCAGCCGCCACAATCGTGGTCGCCGTAAAGAGAGCCAAAAGTAGTGTGCGCATAATTTACAGGTGAAGGAGAATGATGGGCGGGTTCATACCACTTGGCCAGATAAATTGAACCGCCTTGGCGGTTCAAAAATCATTCCCCAATTAAATGCACCGTCACTTTCCGGTGATGGCCGGCGTGGCGGTGTTCCCATAAATAAATTCCCTGCCACGTGCCGAGCGCCAAGCGGCTGCCGGTGATGGGGATGGAAAGATTCACCGCCGTCAACGCCGTGCGGACGTGGGCGGGCATATCGTCGGGGCCTTCGTAATCGTGCTCGAACATCGGATCGCCATCGGGACACACGCGGGCCATAAAGCGTTCCAAATCCCGCCGCACGCCGGGGTCGGCATTTTCCTGAATTAACAGCGACGCGCTGGTGTGCTGCAAATGCATCGTCGCCAAGCCTTCGGCAAAGCCGGTTTCTGAAACCAACGATTCCACTTCACCGGTGATTTCGTGAAACTCACGGCCCGTGGTCGGCACGGTAAGTGTGTGCGTGTGTTGTGATAGCATTGAATGGGTTTGCCTTGGAAGTTGCCGAAAGGCAAGCCGCGAGGACGGAGGTGGGCCGCCCTCGCGACTTTTAGGTGGAGTGAAACCGACCGGGGTGGAGGGCGTTCGCCGCCCAAGGAGGATCGATTTCCGCCGGTTCAAACCGCCAGGAGGAGAAGTAGGCGTCGGCGCTTTGGGCGTCGGTGGAACTATTCGCGCTTAATTCCCGTAAGAGGAAACTCAAGATGGGCGTGCGCGTATTCCATTGCGGCAGGTGCTCGAACTCCGCGATGGTGTACACCTCACCTTCTCTCGGCACGTTGGAGGTCCAATCCCAAATCGCGCCGGAAAAGTTGTCGTTGGTGCAAATCACCCGTTGCCCTGCATACCACATTTCCATTCTCCTTAATTCAACGTAAGCCGGATTGAAGGATCGCGCTTGGAAAGTTGCTAACCGAGTGTGAAAAAAGGTTGAGGCCAAGGTGGCGATTCAAAAAAAGACGGCCCGTAGGCCGCCTTGTAAATTCCAGGTTTTGAATGCTGTCTCCGGATTAAATTCCTTTATCAATCATCAGCTTCAGCAGATCGCCGACGCGATTGGAGTAGCCCCATTCGTTGTCGTACCAGCTGACGACTTTGAAGAAGTTTTCATTTAACTCCATTCCCGCGCCTTGATCGAAGATGCTCGAATTGGGGCAGTGGATGAAGTCAGTGCTCACCACTTCGTCTTCGGTGTAGCCGAGAATGTCCTTGAGATAAGTCTCGCTGGCATTTTTCATAGCGGCGGAAATCTCGGCGTAGCTGGTGCTCTTCTCGGTTTTGAATGTGAGATCCACCACGCTCGCCGTCGGCGTGGGCACGCGGAAGGCCATCCCGCTTAATTTACCTTTCACCTCAGGGCAAACGAGGCTCACCGCTTTGGCGGCGCCGGTGCTGGCGGGGATGATGTTGATGGCGGCGGCGCGGCCATCGCGCCATGCTTTGCGGCTGGGACCGTCCACGGTTTTTTGTGTGGCGGTGTAGGCGTGGATGGTGGTCATCAACCCCTCTGCAATGCCGAAGCCTTCTTTGAGCAATACGTGCACCACGGGCGCGAGGCAGTTGGTGGTGCAGCTGGCGTTGGAAACGATGTGATGATTTTGCGCGTCGTATTGGTCATCGTTCACGCCCATCACGACGGTTAAATCTTCGCCCTTCGCGGGGGCACTGATGATGACTTTTTTCGCGCCGGCCTCGAGGTGGCCTTTGGATTTCTCAGCATCGGTGAAGAGGCCGGTGGATTCGATGACGACATCGACGCCCAGCTCTTTCCACGGCAGTTCGGCGGGAGTGCGGGCACTGACGACTTTCATTTCATCGCCATTGACGACCAGCGTGTCATCGCCTTGATGGGTGACCTCGCCGGGGAACGTGCCTTGCGCTGAATCGTATTTAACAAGGTAGGCGAGATTATCCGCCGGGACGATATCGCCCACTGCGACGACGTCGATCGCCGTGCCCACGAGTCCCTGTTCCACCATCGCGCGGTAAGCCAACCGGCCAATCCGCCCGAAACCATTAATTGCAACTTTGATAGCCATAGTAATTTCCGCTTCTTAAAAATGCGGGCCGCGCATCATAGCGATGGCGGCTGCGGCGTCAAGAGCGGAGTCCAGCGACCTCGACATCCCCGCACCGGTGCGTTATTCTCTCGCCGATGCCACTGCTGGAAATCAGCGATCTCAATAAATGCTACCGCACCCCCGAAGGCGAAACGCAAACGGTGCTGGATGTGCCGACGTTTTCCCTCAAGACCGGCCAACAAATCGCTCTGCGCGGGGTCAGCGGCACGGGTAAAACCACCTTGCTCAATTGCATCGCCGGCATTCTGAGCCCCACGAGCGGCACCGTGCGGCTTGATGGCCGCGATATGGCCGCCGCCAGCGAGCCCCATCGCGACGCCCTCCGCGCGCGATGCATCGGCTACATTTTTCAAACTTTTAACCTTTTGCAAGGCTATACCTGTATGGAAAATGTTTTGCTCGGGATGAGTTTTGGCCGAGGGCCGGACACCGATGCTGCGCGCGGCTTGCTTGATCGCGTGGGGCTCAGCCATCGCTTGCATCATCGTCCCGGTCAACTTTCTGTGGGCCAACAGCAACGCGTGGCTGTGGCGCGCGCGTTGGCCAACCAGCCGCTGCTTGTGTTGGCCGATGAACCGACGGGAAATCTTGATCCGCACAACGCGCGCGAGGCATTGCAGCTCATCCGCGAAGTGTGCGAGGAAAGCAGCGCGGCATTGTTGATAGTGAGCCACGATCCATTGGTTCTCGAACAATTTGAAGATTCCCAGGATTTGGCAAAGTTGAACCGCGCCGCGCAGGAGGTGGCCGTATGACGTGGTGGATGATCATCCGCAACAGCCTGCGCCAGCACGCGTTGTCTACGATCATTACCGCCACGAGCATCGGCCTCGGTTGCGGTTTGTTGATGGCGGTGTGGGTGGTGAACTTCCAATCGCAGCGCGCCTTTCGGAATGTCACCGGCGGATTCGATGCCATCCTCGGCCCGCGGGGGTCGCAAACGCAATTGGTGCTGAATAGCTTGTTTCATATGGACGCCTCGCCCGGGCTCATCAACCGCGCCGATTACGAGACATTCCGCAAAAGCTACAAACGCTTTTACCGCAACGCCGTGCCGATTGCCGTGGGCGATAATTTCCAGGGCTATCGCATTGTGGGCACCACGCACGATTTGTTTGCCGCCGAGCATTCGCCGGGCGAGCCTTACGCGTTGGCGGTGGGCGATTATTTTATCCGGAACGACAAGCAATGGAACAAGGAAGCGGTGATCGGCGACACCGTGGCACGCAAACTCGGCTGGCGCGTGAACCAAAAATTCAATCCGTATCACGGCCTCAACTTTGCCGAAGGCCAGCAGCCGCACAAAGATGAGTACACCGTGGTGGGCATTCTGCGCCCCACCGGCACGCCGGCTGACAAAGTGATTTGGATTCCCATCGAGGGCCTGCAGCAGATGGACGGACACGACGCGCAATACGCCGGCGACGTTAGCGCCGTACTCATCCAGCTCAGCACCAACACCACCGCGCGCGCTTTCGGGATGAACACCCTCGACAGCATTTACAACAAAGGCACCGACCACCTCACGTTTGTGAAATCCACCGCCGACGTCGTGGCGCGATTGTTCGACCGACTCGGTTGGGCGGAAAAAGTGTTGCGTTGGGTCGCGCTGCTCGTGGCCGTGGTGGCGGCGGGTTCCGTGCTGGCGAGTATATATAATACGATGAATGAACGCCGCCGCGAGTTTGCCATTCTGCGCGCGTTGGGCGCGGGACGCGGCACGGTGTTTGGCGTCATTGTGCTGGAGAGCGCCACCATCGCCGCGCTCGGCGCAGTGATTGGCTTCGCCGTGTACGCCGGAATTATGGCCGCCGCCGAAAACATTCTGCGAAATGAAATCGGCGTCACCCTCCATCCCTTCGAGCAACACCCCGTGATGCTCATTGTGCCGGTGGGGCTGATTGTGCTCGGCGCAGTCGTGGGCATCATCCCCGCCCTCAAAGCCTACCGCACCGACGTAGCCGAAAACCTCATCCCACAAAGCTAAGATAATGATGCTCAAACATTTCGTGTCCCTGCCCATATTGATCCTCGCCGCCGCGCTCGGTTGCGGCGATAGCCACAATCACGATCACGCGGGCCACAACCACAACCACGGTGAAGGCGATGCTCACGGCCACGCCGCCCCGCACGGCGGCGTGTTGGTAAATGTGGAAAATGAATTTTGTCACCTCGAATTTGTGCTCGAGCCGGGCACCGACCGTCTGCAACTGCACGCGATGCGCTTTCATCCCCGCGAATCACCGTTGAAATTTTTTATGGAAAAAATCGAGGCCACTGCCAAAGTCGGCGAGGCTGAGAAAACCATCATTTTCAAACCCACGGAGCTCGATGGTGTGACCGCCACCACCCAACCCACCTCCCTCTACGTCGCCCAAATCGATTGGATAAACGACACCCCCACCTTCACTGGCACCCTCACCGAACTAAAAATCGAAGGCAAATCCCTCACAAAAATAACTTTCCATCTCGCCAAAAAGGAGTAGATTGTTGGTAATGAAACTTTGGCAGGGCATCAGTGTAATGGCGTTGGTGGGGTTGGCCGGTTGCGGCCAGCAAACGCAGGTTCGATCCAACGTGATCGTGCAACGCGGCGAGGCCGTGATGCGCGTGGCGGCTGCGCCGGAGCAACCGTTTATTCAGGAATTACCCCAGCCGCCCGCGGTGGCCAAGCCCGTCGAGCCGCTCATCGCCAAGGTGGAGCCCAATGAGCCCGCGCAAAAACCCGAGGCCGGCAAGCCCGCGCCGACGCCGGCGGAATTGGTGCAGTCCGAAAACGCGATGATCGGCGATTATTCCCTCATCAGTTTCGACAAGCTCGCCTCGTTCGCCTACGAAGTGCCCGATGATCCCATCACTGATCCCAAGGCCAAAGCGATCATTGAGAAAAATATCATCCCCAAAGTTGTCACCGATTTTCACAAAAAGAAAATCGCGCTTAAGGGATACATGCTCCCGCTCAAGGTGGAAGGCGGCAAGATCACCGAGATGCTCATTATGCGCGATCAATCGATGTGCTGCTACGGCACGGTACCCAAGATTAACGAATGGGTGAGCGTGCGTATGCCCGAGGGCAAAGGCGTGAAGCCGATCATGGACGTGCCCATCACCATTTTCGGTACGCTCAAAGTCGGCGAAGTGCTGGAGAACGGCTATCTCGTCGGCATCTATGAATTGGACGGCGACCGCCTTGGCGGCCCGATTGATTTATAGATTGTAATCAATCAATTCGCCAAACCCGCACATCATCCACCGCAATCGGTTTGCCGGAAAATGGCTGACCCCAAACAGTGGCGCGGCCGGGGAGGGGTTCCACATTTTCCATCCACGCGAGTTGCCAATCATTTGGCTCCAGTTCGCTGCTGTGCCACACCTTGGCATTCACGCTCCATTTCAATCCGGGCATTGGTTGGATTTGCAAAGCTATGTGCGTCCAATCGCCGGGTACCCACGTGTGTTTCACCTCGTGCACGGGCAGGTCATTGCGGAATAATTTCAGCTTCATTTGCCCGGGGCTGACCATCACGCGATACCCGCCAATGCCGTTGAGCCCCAAACCAAATTCCGGTAACTGTCGTCCTTCCGCTTTGGCTTGAAACCGCGCGGCCACGCGCAAGTTATCCGGCAGCGCCGGGCCAAACATCACCCCGTGCAATCCCAGTGGCTTGGCTGGCAACTGCAGCGCGCCGTTGGTGACGGTGACTTCGCCGTTGAGTACAATCCAGTTTTCAGGCAGCGCGGTGGACTGGAAATTTGCCTGCACCAACGGCGTCAAATTCGTGTCCGCACGCGGCGGCATCACGCATGCAGAAATGAACACAGCGAATAATGGAAAAAAAATCAAACGCGTCATTGCCGGAGTGTAATCATTCATCACTCGTGGCGCAATGCCGGCAATAATTTTCCACGCAGGGCGGCGGCTGAGGCGAGCCATGTCCAAAGCAGTCCACTCAGCAAGATGCCGCCCACCGTCCACGCCAGTAATTCGAGCGGCATGCCTTGGCCGGGGGCGCTCAAGGTCGGCCAAACCGCGACGGCTGCGCTGATGATGCCCGCGGCCAAGCCCAAAATTAACAGCCCGCCGTGCTCGGCCAGCACCAGCCAATGCAGCGCGGATTTGCGGAAGCCGATCGCTTGCAGCAGCGCCAGTTCTCCGCGCCGTTCCAAAACATTGCGCAGTACCACCACGCCGAGGCCCGCGCTGCCGAGTAGGAGGGCCAGGCCGCCGAGTGCTTGGAAAATATCGAGGTAGGTGTTTTGCACTTGGCTAAATTCCGCCAAGCGCCGCGTGGCGGGCGTCAGCTCGAGACCGTAATCTTCCAGCGCAAAATTCAGTGCGGCAGCGGTAGCTTTGGGGTCGGCTGAATCGATCAGGAACACGCGATATCCACTGGCGGATGGGAAGTGTTTCACGAAGTGTTTTTCAGAAATGATGAGATCGCCCTGCAGCACGGAGTTGGCGAGGAACCCGGCGATACGGATTTTAAATGTGCCACCGGATTCGTCAGGGTAATCGATGACATCGCCCACTCTCACGTGCAGCATCCACATGCCGGTATTCATATCCACAATGGCGGGCACGGCGTCACGTTCGGTTTCATCAAGCACTTTCCAGCCGGTGCCCTGGGCGAAGGTGAACGCCTTTTTATCCGCCAGTGCTTTTGGATTCACACCGAGCAGGCGCGGTTCGCGGGTTTGATTGAGGTTGAGGCAGCTTGCATCGTCACCCGCGCGCACTCGGAACTGAACCAGATTAACCTCACCATCAAGCGCCATTTTCTCGCGGCCTTTTTGGGTGTTGAGATCGTATAACACCGGCACATCACTCTGGCCGAATAACGCAAAGCCGCCTGTGCCGCCCCACCGTTCGTTCGCGCCTTCGTTCGGATCAAGCCGGAACGCGCCCACGGCGATCAGCAAAAATACGCCGCACGCCAGCAGCCCGATGCATGCAAGACTGCGTCCGCGCCGCCGCGCGCTGCCACGCCAACCCATTGCGCCCAACGAGGCAAACGAAGCAAGGGAGGAGCCACCGCCCGCCGCCAGTTTTCCTAACCACACGTGGCACACGCACAGGCCACTGATGAGCAGCAGCATCCCCGCGCCAAAAAATCCGCCCGCCTTCATTTGCCCCTGCGCATCCTTCATCGCAAATCCAAGCGCAATCGCGCCCACGGCACAGATGATCGCGGTGATGATGGCTTTGCTGCCCGCTGTAGTCGCAGAGGGTTGGGCGGGGGCACCTTGCAACAAGGCAATGGCGTTGGCGCGGCTGAGCTTGCGGACGGTCAGCCAAATGGTAAACAGCGCGACAAACAACCCGCCGAGGACGCCGTACAATACCGTGAGCGGTTTGGCGTGGTAAACCAAACTGCCGTTGCCGATGGCGCCGCCCCATTCAGAGTTGAGAAGGTGGACCAGTGCTTGCGTGTAGCCCAGGCCCGCCCAAGCGCCGAGCGCCGCGCCGATGAGCGCGAGCACGAGGCCTTCGGTGAGGAGGAGGTTGCGGACGGTTTTGCCGGTAAAACCGATGGCGAGGAGGGTGCCGATTTGCGGGGCACGTTGTTCCACGCCAAAGACAAAAAGGAGGCCCATCAAAATGAGCGCGGCGAGGACGAGGAAAAAACTGAGGCCGATGAACAGGCCGCCAAAATCGCTGGCGGATTGGCCGGTGATGGCCTCGGTGCGTACGTCGCGGAACACAAGGCCGATGTCGGCGGGATTGAGTTTTTCCTGAAGCGCGGATTCAATTTGGGCGCGTTTTCCTTTGGCGAACGTGTAACGCACCGTGGTGGCTTCGCCGTAGCGATTGGCCCAGAGTTTTTGCGCGGTGGCCAATGCGATGAAGGCTTTGGGCGTGCCGCGATGTTGTTTCCAATAATCTTCATCCTGATCGCGGATGCGGCTGGAATAAAAATCAATGCCGGGATTCCAATCGCGCAGATTATCTTTGTCAACGATGCCGGGAAATTTGGGCATCAGTTCGCGCCAGCCGGGCTCCTCTGTGGGCACGATGCCGGTGACGGTGAAGGTGTGCAGGTGCTCCTCGAGTTGCCGATTAAGGCCGAGCACGAAATAATCCATTTCGATTTTGTCGCCGGCCTTCGCGCCGAGGTCGTCCGCGAGCCATTGAGTGATGAGTATTTCATCACCGGTGGGCGTGTGTTCAAAAAAACCATCGCTCACGCCGGTAATCATCGAGTACGGAACGGCGTTGGTGCCGAGGCGAAATTCATTGGCGATGTAGGTGAGTGCCGTTTGGGTATCGGAGGTGGCTTTTAGCGTGTTCGCATCGAGGAAAATTCGGTCGGTACGCAGGTCGATGACGCCGTTGGTTTCGTTTTCCAGCAGCTCTAATTCAGCGTCCGCCAAACGCCATTCCGTTTTCAATGTTGCATTGGCTGATTGCACCAATTCCTTCGTTGGCTTTGGGCCACTCGCTAACATCGCGTTGGCGCGCCCGTCCAGTTCGGCTTTGTTTTGCAACCACGCGAGCGGCACGAACACGTTAAACGGTGGCACGGCGCCGGGGCGCAGGCTGAAGTTGGCCAGCTCGGAATTTGCACTGGTTACTTTGGCGACGGTGAGGCGCAGGCGCACTGTGAGATCTTCCGTCACCGAGAGCGGCGCGTCGCGGGGAAGCACGCTGGGCTTGGCGATGCGCAGGCGGAATTCATCACCGGCCTTGAGGCCGAGCTGGGCGGCGAGGCGCGGGTTGATGAGCGCTTCACCATCTTTCATCGGCGGCGGAAGATTCGCTTTGAGCATCGCGTGTTTCCAAAACGATTTGTCGATGCCGATGAGTTGGATTTGGTTGGCGCGCGTTTTTGTCGCGCCTGATTCATCCTCGGCAAATCCTGCGGCTCCGAGCATCAGGACGGGGGCGAAATGAGTTGGGTTATCCAGTTCGATTGCTTTCGCGAGGTCCGCACGGAAAAAACGGTCGTGCTGGACCGTTGCTGCCTGAATGTAGCCGAGGCGTTGCTCGGCCTGAATTTGCAGCGTTCGTTTTACTGAATCCCCCACCACCAGCGAGCCGGTGAGCACGGCGCCGGCTACGATGGCCCCGAGCAGGGTGCCAAGGTGCGAGCGTGCGTGGTGCGCAAAGCTGTTAAAAATAAGTCGGCAGCGGGTCATTATTTAATTTGGCCCTCGTTGAGTTCCACGGTGCGAGTCATTTGGGCGGCGAGTGTTTCGGAGTGGGTAACGGTGATGAGGGTGACGTTTTCCTCGGTATTCAATTCCACGAGCAACTGGCCGAGTTGATCAGCGGTGGCTTGGTCGAGGGCGCCGGTGGGTTCATCGGCGAGGAGCAATTGAGGCTCGTTGATGAGCGCGCGCACCACAGCCACGCGCTGGCGTTCGCCACCGGAAAGTTGGCCGGGTCGGTGCGAAAGCCGTTCGGCAAGGCCCACGCGGTCAAGCAGGCGGCCAGCGCGATCTTCATCATCTTCGGTGGTGCGTCCGTGGGCGAGCGTGGGTACGAGTACGTTTTCCATCACGGTGCATTGCGGCAGCAAATGGTGGCTTTGGAAAACGAACCCCATCTCGCGATTGCGCAAAATGGCTAATTCGTCCGCGTCCAGTTCACCGAGGTTGCGGCCATCGAATGCGATGGTGCCGTCGGTCGGTTGGTCGAGCGTGCCGATGAGGTTGAGCAGCGTGCTTTTGCCGCAACCGGAAGGGCCAACGATGGCGATGGATTCGCCGCCCGCTACTTCCATCGACAAGTTCCGCAACACTTGGAGCGGTTCACCGGCGTCGGCAGAGGGGAATTCGCGGGAAATATTTTTTAGCTGCAGCAGAGGAGTATCGTTGGGCATGGGTTATTCTTTAATCCAGCGTTTGGCTTTGAGCTCGAAGCGGGGGAGGGTTTCGGGTGCGACGGTTTCCACGGGGATGCGGAGGTTGAGTTGGGTGCGGAGGGTGTCGGTGATTTGTTCGGCGAGGGTGGAGGCGTTGGCCTCGGGTTTGGGTTCGATGCGGAGGCGGAGTTCGGCCATTTCGGTTTTCTGGGAAATAATGACTTGATATTCGGCGACGCCATCGAAGGGGCGGAGGATGTGCTCGAAGGCGCTGGGGTAAATATTGACGCCGCGAATGATGACCATATCGTCCGCGCGACCAAGAATGCCGCCGCGCAGAATGAGGGCGTCGCCGTGGGTCTCGGGGCGCACGAGGTCGCCGGTGCGATAGCGGAGCAACGGCATCGCGGTGCGGGTGAGGGGGGTGAGGATGAGTTCGCCTTCTTCGCCGTTGGCGACGGGCGCGTGGGTTTCGGGATGGACGATTTCGGCGAGGTAAGCGGCGTCGATGATTTGCAGATTATTTTTTTCACGAGGCCACTCGTGGGTGACGGGGCCGACTTCGGTCATGCCGTGATGATCAAACACTTTGGCGTTGGGCCACGCGCTTTCGATGCGTTCGCGCGTGGCGGGAATGCTCCCGCCCGGTTCACCGGCGACGACAATGGTTTTCAGCTTGGACTGCGATAGATCGATGCTTTCCTGCGCAGCTACTTCGGCAAGCCGCAGGGCGTAAGTGGGCGTGCAGCAGAGCAGGGAGATTTCGTTTTCCAACAGAATGCGCAGGCGCGTGGTGCTGGTGAGGCCGCCGCCGGGGAAGCAGAGGCAACCCATTTGCGCGGCGGCTTCGTAGGCCATCCAGAAGCCAATGAAGGGGCCAAAGGAAAATGCGAACAGCGCGCGGTCGCCGGACGTGATGCCGGCGGCACGGTAAACTGTTTGCCAACTCTCGAGCATACTTTGCCAGCTTTCAGGTGTGTCCAGCCAACGCAGTGGCGTGCCGGTGGTGCCGCTGGTTTGGTGAATGCGGGTGTAGTGCTCGAGTGGAAAAGTGAGGTTGCTGCCGTAAGGTGCGTGGGCGGCTTGGTCGGTGACGAGTTCGTCTTTGGTAGTGAATGGGCAGCGCTCGGCAAAGTCTTCGAGGCTGGCGATGGAATCATCGATGTCCGCCGCCGCGAGTTTTTTTTCGTAAAACGCATTGGCGGGGCGCACCGCGCGGATGAGGTCGCGCAGTTGCTCGAGTTGTCGGGCACGGATGGTTTTCCGACTGGTTGATGGCGCATTGGCCATGGTGATTAATTGGCTTTCTCGGTGGCGACGGGCTTTTCCGTGGGCGGTGGTTTGGGCGGATTTTGGGTGACGAGATAACCGCCCAGCGCGGCGAGGCAAATGCCGATAATGAAAGGGGGTTTCACAAATGCCCAGTTGCCTTCCTTGGTGGTGTTTACGATGGCGTTCACGATGGGCGCGCCAGCGAAGATGATGGACATCACAATGGGAACATAAATCGGCGGATTTGGTGACGCACCGAAAGCGAGCAACACGCCGAGCGCGCCAATCGCGCCGAGGATGCCGGCGATGAGTGACCACTTCAGGCCTTTCGCCGGGTAAGCCCAAAATTCAATCGGGCCGCCTTTGAGTTTCAAAAGAATCAGCGGCGCAATGACCGCCGTGAGAAAATAAGCGAGGCCCACCCAAAGAAACGCCATGATGCGGCCGTGTTCTTTGTTTTCCATGCTGGTGGAGCCGGTGTGCATGCACACGCCGTAGACGCCCCAGCAGGCGACGGTGAGAAGGGCCCATGCGTACCATGGGATACCAGATGCGGTGGTGGTTGCTGCCATTTTTTTTTGTGACTTTCTATTTTGGGTTGGTTTGCTCAAACGTTAATGATCAATTTATCCTCGGGCGCGGCCTCGATGAGGGAGGCAATTTCGGGCGGGATGTTGGCGGCTTTCATTTCGCCGGCTTCGTTGCGGCGAACACAGACGATAGTGAATCCGCCGCGGCCGACTTCGGTTCCATTAGCACAAAAACGAAATTGGTATCGGATGGATTTGCTGGTGATGGCTTCCACGAGCAATTGGATTTCCACTTGATCCTCAAACTTCAGCGGCTTTTTAAAATCGCAGTGGCAATGCACACGTGGCCAGCCGACATCGAGTTCGGAATCCACAATCGAGCGGCCGAGTGAACGAAAGAACGCGTGCTCCGCGTGTTCCATGTAGCGGAAATAATTCGCGAAATGGACAATCCCGGCCGCGTCGGTTTCGCTAAACTCAACGCGGCGAGTGATATTGAATTCGTGTGCCATTATGCTTCCGTGGGATTGGGGGTTAACTCGCCAAACGCCGCCGCGATCTCGGTAGCCTTGCGTTTGACAGAAAAATTTTCGCGGACGGCCTCTCTCGCTTTGAGGCCGAGGGCTTTGGCTTCAGTTGGATTGTGCAGCATTTTTTCGATGGCGTTGGCGAGGCTTTCGGGCCCGTCGTGACGATAGCACACACCGCCGCCGGTGGCTTCCACCAATTCCGGAAAAGACGCGCAGTGCGGCTGCACCACCGGCACGCCCGCAGCCATCGCTTCGATGACATAAAATCCAAAGGACTCGCCAAACTGCGCGGGCACCGAAAGCACGGAGAGCGATTTTAGAAAATCCAGTTTCGCTTCGCGGCTGAGGTTGGGGTGAAATTCCACATCCCCCAACAACGCCTTGGCGTGCAGTCGCGCGCGCATGCGTTCGACAAACGGTTCGTCCATCGGTCGGCAGCCGCCGCCAATTTTGAGGCGTAACTGCGGAATGGAATTATTGGCCTTGAGCTTGATGAAGGCGTCGATGAGTGTGTCGAGGCCTTTGTCTTTGCACAGACGCGCGAAGAATCCGATGACCGGCGGATTGGGTGCCACGCGTTCAGCGGTGTAGCCTTCGTGGTTTATGCCGTTGTGAATCACGCGCACGCGGTCACCGGGCAGTTTGAGTTTGTCGCGCATTTGCGTTGCGTAAAATTCGCTGGGGGCGATGAAGCAATCCACCTCGCGTGCGCGCTCGGTCATCATTTTCCATACTTGTCCGCGCAACCCCTCAGCCATGTTGTCGATGTACGGCGCTTCGTTTTGGAGCATGCAGGCGATCGGTGTGCCGAGTGCCTCCCTGAGCTGCCGTGCGAGCCCGAGTAGCATGCAATTGGAAAGGCAAATGACGTCTGGTCTGGGTTGGGTTTTCAGCCAATCGATGAGATGCTCCAGTTCGCGGGCCTGATGCCCGGCTTCGCCGCGCAACATCGAGAGGGTGATTTCACCGACGTCCTCGGCATTCGTTTTTCCCATCCGACTCGAAGCCATTTTCAATAACCGTTCCGATCCCACCAGCCGATGCACCCACTGTGGCGCGTTGCGATAGAAAGGCGATTTTTGTTCCAAATAAACATTCACGCCATTGTAAAAAATCGGTGAACCCTCCGCTTGGTTTTCCTCATCCAACATTAGCGGCAAATAAAGCGGCACCATCGTTACCTCGTGCCCATCCTCCCGCAAAGCCGCCACAAGCGCGTTATCGCGGAAACAATTCCCGCAATACATATTGCCCGCGCCGGGTGTGATTTGGATGATGTTCACTTTAATGGCTCTCCCAAATCCAAAGCCTCCGGCACTTCGCAAAAATCTTCGATGCACTTGAACATGTGACTGAAATCTTTGTTCACGTCGCCGGAGAGGCAGTCGGTGACGTCGCCGGCGACTTCGGGATATTTTTTGACCAGTTTGCCGAAGCTGAAATTTTCGTTGTAGAAGGCGTAGCAAAGTTTGCGCATATTTTCGATGCCTTCGCGGAGGTCGGTGGCGTATTCGGTGAAGCGTTCGGGCGAGAGGTCGTTGGCTTCAAGGGCTTCGTGCGCGGCGTCGGCGGCCATCACGCCGCTCTTGAGGGCGAGCATTAGACCGCTGGAAAAAACGGGGTCGAGAAAGCAAAAGGCATCGCCGAGCAACAGCAAACCGTGCGTGCCGCAGTGGCGCGAGTGATGGGTGAATTCGTTGGTGATATAATATTCGCCAATTTGTGTCGCGGGCGCGAGGTTGTCTTTCACCCACTGATTGTTTTCAATCTCGCGCTCGAGCATCGCTTTGGGATCGCGCACGCCGTCGCGGCTAAGGTATTTTCCTTCGGCCACCACGCCCACGCTGGCGCGGTCATCATGCAGCGGGATCCACCAAAACCAGCCTTTTTGCGGCACAAACGCCACGCCCGTCGCGCCTTCGTCGATGCCTTTTTGCCGCACGGCACCTTTATAATAAGTCCACACGGCGATTTTATTGAGAAACGGATCGCGCTCGCGCCAGCCGTTGCGGTTGGCGGTGAGGGCTTCTTTGCCGGTGGCATCGAAGGTGAGCGGTGCGCGGAATTCTTTTTCCTCGCCAGCTTGATCGACAGCGCGCACGCCGACGACTTGTTTGCCTTCCCAAATTAATTCTTTCACCGAAATTTCTTCGATGACTTCCGCGCCTTTTTCGCGGGCGTTGTTGAGGAGCATTTCGTCAAACTCCGCACGCATGACCTGCCACGTTTGCGCGACGGTTTCGCGGTCGTACCGGTCAAAAAAATAAAAGGGCTGGCTCGCGCGGCCATCGGGCGAGACGAATTGCACGCTGTATTTTTTGGTGAAGGCCGATTGTTTGAGTTTTTCAATCATGCCCAAACGCTCGAGCGGTTGGTACGTGAAAGGCAGGAGCGATTCGCCAATGTGATAACGCGGGAATTTTTCGCGTTCGAGCACCAACACGCGGCGTCCGTGCTCGGCCAGGATGGCGGCGGCCGCGCTGCCGGCGGGCCCCGCGCCAATGATAATGACGTCGTGGCCGGCCATCGTTAAGCGCTGGATTCGGGCGGCAGAATTTCGACAATCTCGGCGAGATGTTTGCCGTCGAGATTGCGGTGAATGTTGCAGCGGCCGTACAACTCGGTGGAAGCGGGCAAACCGAGGGCTTCGGTAATAAGCGGGTCGGAGTTCACGCGGAAATACGCTTGCGGGCAACTTTCGTGTAAGATCGCGTGGTCGGCGAGGATGGTGCCGAGGGGCACGCTTTCACCGAGAATTAGGTCGCGCGCGGCCTCGGGAAATTGCTCGAGATGAATCGCGATCGCGCCAAACTCCACCGGTGCATTGTTTTCACCCGCTTCGAGAATGACCTCGCGCGTGTAAGCAGCCTCGGTCACTTCACGGTTGACCATTCGTAGGTGAATGCGGCTGCCATGAAAATGCTCAAGTGTGGGCGTCATGTCATCGGCGTGCACAAGGAGTTTGCGAAACGGCTCGGGCATTTCCGTGCCGTCGATGGGCAGCAGCTCGGGCGGGGCGACGCCGCTCCGTTGGTAAAAATCGAGCAACGGCCGCGCAGCGTCGTGCAGGGAGAGGGAGGGAGCGGGTGTGGACATCAAGCGTAGCGTGCGTTGCGGTGTTCGGGCAAAAAGAATTCGTGCAGCAACCGGTCGACCTGCAGCAGGCCTTCGCGGTTGATGGACACGGTGTCGCCTTCGATGTTGAGGTAGCCCCATTCCTTGATGCGTCGGAGCGGTTCCGCAAAACGTTCTTGTGGATTCACGTTAAATTTTTTCTCAAAATAATTCAAACTCACCGAGCCCAACTTGAGCTGTAAAATAAATTCCCGAATCAGCCGCTCGTCATCCGTCGGCGTCAACGCACGGTGGACAGGCAGTTCGCCGGCATTCACGCGTTCCACGTACGGATCGAAGTCGTGATGGTTTTGATAATGCACCCCGCCGATGTGGCCGAAGGACGCGACGCCCAGCGAAAGTAAATCCGCGCCCGCCCAAAGTTGGTCGCGGTATTCAAAAGTGCTCTTGGCCTTGTCCTTCACCGCTGTGTACGCGCTGCCGATGGTGTAACCGGCGGCTTCAAGCTCGGCGAACGCATAATCCGTCCAGCGACGTTTGGTTTCCCAATCGGCCACCGGCGCGGTGAGTTTGCCGTCCTCCTGCATCCGTTTGTAAATGGTCGTATTGTATGGCACTTCCATTTGATAAACCGTCACGCTGTCGGGTGACATCTCGATGGTTTTGGCCACGCACGCTTTCCAGTTATCCTCGGTTTCATCGAGCATCCCCGCGATGAGATCGATGTTGATTTGTGGGAAACCCACTTCGCGCGCGAAATTATAAGCGCGGTCAATCTCGCCGCCGCGATGGGCGCGTCCGTTGATTTCCAGAATGTGATCGTCAAAATTTTCCACGCCCAAGCTCAAACGAGTGACGCCCACCTCGCGGATAATTTTTAGCTTCGCATCCGTCAGCGTGCCCGGCTCGCATTCGAACGTGACCTCCTCCACTTCATCCCACGGCAGCAATGCCTTCATCCCTTCGGTGAGATAGCTCAGTTGTTTGGTGGAAAGATAACTCGGCGTGCCGCCGCCAAAATAAACAAAGCGCGGCGAGCGCCCGCCGATAAACGGTTGGCGCGCGTAAATTTTCAGCTCCGCCAACGTGGCATCGAGGTAGCTTTTAATTGCCGCCGAATCTTTGTCCGTATAAACGCGGAAATAACAAAAGTGACACCGTTTGCGGCAAAACGGAATGTGCAGATAAAGCCCCAACGGCGTGCCCTCATCCGGCGCGCGCTCCATCGCTTCCATCACTTCCGGCACGGCCTCCGTTTGCCAAAACGAAAACGGCGGATAATTCGACACAAAATAATTCCCCACCGTCGTTTGGGTTTCCAGTTTCGGCTTGGCTGCGGGTTCGAGAGGTGCGTTGCTCATTTCTTTTTCGGGCCGAGGCAGTACAACGTGCCGTCCTCGCTGCCGATGATTATTTTCCCATCCACCACCGCCGGCGAAGCTGTGATGCTGTCCTCTGTCTCAAAACTCGAAAGTAATTTGCCGTCCTTCAGCCGTACGATGTACAGCCGCCCGTCGTTGGATCCTACGATGACCTTGCCGCCGCATACTACCGGCGAGCTGTTCACTTGTCCGCGGGTGCTGAAGGTCCACACTGCGTTGCCGTTGTCGCGGCGAATACAATGGATCCGCTTGTCTTCGCCGCCAAAAAGGACACGATCTTTTGTCAGTGCCGGTGAAGATGAATAGGGGAACAGTCGGTCCTTATATTGCCACACCACTTTTTCCGTTTTGAGATCAATGCACAAAAACGCGCAGTCGTGATGTCCCACATACGCGCGTCCGCCTTCCGTGGCCATGCTGCCGATGATGTGCGATTGCGCGTCGATGGATTTTTGACGCGTGCCTTTGGCAATATCAATGATGTGCAGCATTGCATCGCAGCCGCCAAACATCGTGCGGCCATTGCTTAAAGCCGGCGATCCGTTTACATAATTTTCTGATTCATATTCCCAAATCTTTTTACCGGTCTTCGCATTGAGACAATATAGAAAGAAATCGTGGCTGCCGATGATGACATAAGTTTCTTTTCCATCGGGACTCTTTGTCCAATTTGGGCCGCCGGTGATTTGGTCGCCCGTTTCAAATTCCCAAAGTTTGATGCCGGTTTTCGCCTCGAGCGCATAGAATTTCCCAATGCTATTACCAAAATAAACGCGTCCGTCCAAAAACAACGCTGGAGCCTCAATGGGGTCTTTACTGTCGAACGCCCAAATTTTTTTGCCGTCAGCCAAATTCAGCGCGTAAAACTTCCCGTCATCCGAGCCAAAATAAACACGCCCATCGCCCACGACCGCCGAAGCTCTCACTGGTTTTTTGGCATTGAATTTCCAATGTAACACCGGTTGGTCCGGCACCGCCCCCGCAGCCACGCCAGTGAGGCCGCGATTGCCCCGAAAAATAGGCCAATCCGCACCGCGCAGCAAAGGCGCCGTCAGCATGATCAAAGTGAGAATCCAGTGTTTCATAGTGGAATCATTGCGGGAAACGTTGCTTATTTGACGTGAGCCGCTCCATCCGCTTTCAGAAAACATCCCCCGAAATCAGAGGGAAAGCAACGCAAAAAGTACGTGAACGTATGATTTTGCCTGGGGAGAGCCAGTTTTTCATCCATCTCAAACTGCCCTTGCTGCTCCGGAATTTTATTATTAAAATCAATCTTATGAATCCACGTGAAGCGTTGCTGGTGCTCAATCTGTTGCCGGAGGTGGGTTCAGTGGGGGTGCGGCGGTTGCTCGATCAGTTCGGCGATGCGCCGGCGATTTTGCGTGCGCCGGAGCGGGCGTTGATGGAGGTGGAACGCATCGGCCCGAAAGTCGCCGGGCTCATCACGCGTTGGGAAAAACACGTGGACCTCGCGGGCGAATTGAAACGCATCCGTGATTTCGGTTGCACGCTGCTCACGCCGGAGGATGATTTGTATCCGCCGCTGCTGCGCGAAATTTATGACCCGCCGATTGTACTTTATGTGCGTGGCAAATTGGCGGAACGCGACCGTCATGCCATCGCGATGGTGGGCACGCGGCAATCGACAATGTACGGCCGCGAAGCGTGCGGTCGCCTTTCCGGCCAACTCGCCGCTAGTGGCATCACGGTGGTGAGCGGTGGCGCGCGCGGTATCGACACCGCCGCGCACGAGGCCGCACTGCGCGCAGGCGGTCGCACCATCGCGGTGCTCGGGACCGGGATGGACATCGTTTACCCCGCCGAAAACATTGAACTCTTCAAACGCATTGCCGAAAGCGGCGCGGTGATTACGCAGTTCCCCTTCGGTCGCCGAGGCGACAAACAGAGTTTCCCCATCCGCAATCGCATCGTCGCGGGTATGACGCAAGGCACAGTCGTCGTCGAAGCCAACCGTGCCAGTGGCGCGCTCATCACGGCCAACTTGGCCGCCGAATACGGTCGCGCGGTTTACGCTGTGCCCGGCCAAATCAATTCCCCACGTAGCGCCGGTTGTCACGGCTTGATCAAAGACGGCGCGCAACTTTGTGAATCCGCCGAGGACGTGCTGGCTGAATTCGCCAACTTTAATTACAGCTGCGAAGAGCAACCCGAGCTGCCGTTGCCCGCCCTCACGCCCGCCGAGCAATCCGTTTATAACGTCCTCACCCACGAGGAAATGCAGCAGGACGAAATCATTCGCCGCAGCGAACTTCCGCCTGCTCAAGTCTCCGTGGCCCTCCTCCAGCTCGAAATGAAAAAGCTGATCCAACAACACCCCGGCCGCCTCTTCACCCGCGTGCGGTGAGGAACACGGATGGACAGGATGGACAGGATGAATTTTTGGATGGAGCTTTCCAATCCGTTTCAAAAATCCTGACCATCCGGTTTAAATCGAAAAATGTACTGACAGCCGCGCGTGTTCTGCGACAATGCTGCCGGTGAACGGCAAACTCTTCATTGGGATTTTTTTTGGATGCGCTGGGTTTGAGGCACCGGCTGCAGTTTCCTTTCCTGAGCTTTCAAAAAATTATCAGCGTACCATTCAGCCTTTGCTGAAAAAATTCTGTCTCGATTGCCACTCCACGGAAAAGGAAAAGGGTGAGCTGGACCTTGAGCGGTTTGGGACTTTGGCGAAGGTGCGGGCGGCGCCGAAAGTTTGGGTGAAGGTGGTGGAGATGATTGAGGACGGCGAGATGCCGCCGAAGAAGGAGGCGCAGTTTTCGGCGGCGGAACGGAAGGCGTTCCTGGGTTGGGTGAAAAATTATCTCGATGCCGAGGCGCTGGCCAATGCGGGGGACCCCGGGCGGGTGGTATTGCGGCGGTTGAGCAGCGCGGAGTACACGTACACGATTCAGGATTTGACGGGCGTGAAGCTGTCGCCGGCGCGGGAATTTCCGGTGGACGGCGCGGCGGGGGAAGGCTTCATGAATGTCGGTGACGCGATGGCGATGTCGCCGGCGCTGGTGCAAAAATATCTCGATGCGGGCAAGGAAGTCGCCGCGCACGCGGTGCTCACGCCGAGTGGCCTTCGCTTTTCGCTGGGCACCTCGCGTCGCGATTGGGCGGATGAATTGCTGTACGGAATTCGCACCATTTACGCGCGGCACACTTCCGGCACGGCTGCGACGGACAAGGTGTACGCGTGGGATCCCGCCGCCCTCAACCGCGCCATGAACACCTCGGGCCGCGTTGATCCGAAGCCGTACTTGGCCGCGCTGATAACGCATCGCGATCGGTTGCAAAAGAATCCGGAGGCGGCCGCCGAAGTGGCGCGAGAGGCAAAGCTAAACGCAAAATATCTCCGGCAGCTGGTTGACTTGTTGGTGGACGAAAACCCGTCGCAACTGCTCCGTGGGATGCGCGATGAGCTGCGCGCGGCCAAGCCGGCGGACGCGGCGCGCCTCGCGGCGGACATTCGCCGTTGGCAGGATCGGTTGTGGAAATTCGATGCGGTGGGGCAAGTCGGGCGCGCGGGACGTTCGAAGGCTTGGATGAATCCCGTGACGCCGCTCTCGGCGCGGCAGGATTTTCGGCTGAAACTGCCGGCGAACGCGAATGGGGAAATCACCGTTTATCTCGCCGCGGGCGATGCCGGCGATGGCGCTGCGGGCGATGTGGTGGTTTGGAGCCAGCCGCGACTCGTGGTGGCGGGACAGCCGCCGATTCCGCTGAGTAGCGTCAAGGCACTCGCGCCGCGCATGGCGATGTTGAAGCTGAACGAGCTGCGGCGGACCGATCAATATTTGAACGTCATCGCCGAGGCCCACGCGAGCGGCAAGCCCATCGAGGCGGTGGCGAAAGGGCGCGGGCTGGACGCGCGGCTGCTGGCGAACTGGGCGGCGGCGGTGCAGTTGGGCAAGTTCGCCCAGCCGGTGGTGAAGGGGCGGTTCACGAAAAAAAATTCCAACATCGGCGGCTACGCGGACATCCGCGGCTGGGGTGTGGCGGCCACGCCGAGCATGTTGGTGAACGCATCGAAGGACACCCGCCGCTTCTCGACGCTCATCGTCCCGGGCCGCAGCGTGCACGTGCATCCCTCGCCCACCCAGGAGGCCATCGTTTGGTGGCGCAGCCCGCTGGCGGGGAAGGTGCGGCTCACCGGATTTTTTGCCGACTCGGACGCCGTCTGCGGTAATGGCGCGGCTTGGCGGGTGGAGCTGATTGGAAGCGCCGGCGCGGCCACAATTGCCAGCGGTGTTTTTGACAACGGCAAGCGCAGCGTGTTTGCGCCAAAACAGGATTTTGCCGTGCAGCCGGGGGACCTGCTCAAGCTCGTGGTCAACGCGCGCGACCGTTCGCACGTGTGCGATACCACCGAGGTTTCGCTGACCGTCACCGAGCAAGCCGGCAAAAAGCGCGTGTGGAATCTCGCGCAGGAAGTGGTCGACCGCATTCACGACAGCAATCCGTTGGCCGATTCTCTCGGCAACGCGGCGGTGTGGCACTTCGGCGAATCGGCCGCGGCCAAGCCGGCGCAGGCCGTCATCGCGCCCGGTTCGGCACTGGCGCACTGGCGCGCGGCGGTGGCGGGCAAGGCTGCGGCGGCGGAAATCAAAAAACACACCACAGCCGTGCAGCGTGTGCTCGGCGTGCAAGGCTTTCCCGCCGCTGATGCGGACAAGGCGTTGGTGAAAAAATTCAACGAACCCAACGGCCCGCTGAAATGGCTCGCGCTCTCCACTGGCAATTTTGCCATAAAGGATATCGAGGCAGCCGCGCCGTCGGTGCTGGAATTCAAGTTGCCCGCGGCCCTCGCCGCCGGCGCGGAAGTGGTGACCACCGGCACGTTGCATCCGGCAAAAGGGCGCGACGGCAGCGCGCAGTTTTTGGTTTCGCTCACCAAGCCGGCGGCCGGTGCCATCTCCGTCCAACCCATCATCACCGGCACGGCAGCGGCCAAGCGAATGGTGCAGGCGTATGACGACTTTCGGGCGCTGTTTCCGGCGGCGATGTGCCACGCGCAGATTGTGCCAGTGGATGAGGTGGTGACGATGATTCTATATCATCGCGAGGACGAGGCGCTGCGCCGGCTGATGTTGAGCGAGGCGGAGGTGGCGGAGCTGGATCGGCTGTGGGACGAGCTGTTTTACGTGTCGCAGGAGCCGCTGCTTCGGGTGGTGAGTCACGAGCAGTTATATGAATTCGCCACGCAGGACCGGAAAGATTTGCTGCCGCCGCTGGAGGCGATGCGCATCCCCACGCGCCAACGCGCCGAGGCCTTTCGCGCGCGTTTGAAAAAGACTGAGCCGGTTCATCTGGCGGCGGTTTTGGAGTTGGCCGAACGCGCCTGGCGGCGGCCGGTGGCGGATGCGGACAAACAAGAGCTGCGCGGTCTGTACGAGACACTGCGCAAACAGGAACTGCCACACGACCGCGCCATTCGGTTGGTACTTGCGCGAGTGCTGACCTCGCCGGCGTTTTTGTATCGGCTGGAACAACCGGCCACGGCCAAGGGCCAACGCTGGGCGCCGGTGAGCAATCGCGAACAGGCCAGTCGGCTGAGCTATTTTCTGTGGTCCACCTTGCCGGATGAACAATTACAGCGCGCGCTGAATGGCAAGCTGCCGGTGGATGACCGCGTGGTGGCGGCGCAGGCGCGGCGGATGCTCGATGACCCGCGCACGCGGCGGTTGGCGGTGGAGTTTGCCAGCCAATGGCTGGGCATCCGGGAGTTTGATCTGGACGATGGCAAGAACGAGAAGCTGTATCCGCAGTTCGCGACTTTGCGTGGGCCGATGTACGAGGAGAGCGTTCGGTTTCTGGAGGAACTGTTTCGCAAGGACGGTTCGATTCTCGATTTGCTCAATGCGGATCACACCTTTCTGAATGAACCGCTGGCGAAGCATTACGGCATCGACGGTGTGCGCGGCAGCGAATGGCGTCGCGTGGAAGACGCGCGGGCGAAAGGGCGGGGCGGTATTCTCGGGATGGCGACGGTGCTGGCCAAACAATCGGGCGCCTCACGCACCAGCCCCATCCTGCGAGGCAACTGGGTTTCCGAAACCCTGCTGGGCGAGCGCCTGCCCAAGCCGCCAGCCAATGTGCCCGATCTTCCGGAGCAGGTGCCCGCGGGGCTGACGGCGCGGCAGTTGATTGAAAAGCACAGTAGCGTGGCCGCCTGCGCCAAGTGCCATGCGCGGATTGATCCGTATGGGTTTGCGCTGGAACAGTACGATGCGATTGGTCGGCGGCGTCCGCAGTCGGTGGACACGAAAACGAATCTGGTCGACGGCAAAACCATTGAAGGACTGGCCGGTTTGCGCGGGTACTTGGCCAACGACCGGCGCGAGGCGTTTGTCCGGCAGTTCTGCAAAAAACTGCTGGGCTACGCGCTGGGCCGCGAGGTGGGACTGTCCGACGAGCCGTTGTTGAAAGCCATGCAGGTGCGGCTCGCGAAGGAAAACTACCGCTTCAGTGTGGCGGTGGAGATGATCGTGACCAGCGAGCAGTTTCGGAGCATACGCGCGGTGGAGGAGTCGAAGGGGAAATGAATCGGACTCGCAGGCTCCTCCCTCCATTGGATTGGCGCTGGAGGGACGAGCCTGCGAGTCCGTTGATTGACAATAACGCAGACGAACATAAACTGAATGGACTAACGCGAAAGAGATCGAAATGATGATGCACACTATTTCACGACGGACGATGTTGCGCGGGCTGGGGGTGACGATGGCGTTGCCTTGGATGGAGAGCGTGCGGGTGTGGGGCGACACGAAGAAGGAGTCGAAGCAGGCCAGCGAAGCGCCGGTGCGGATGGCGGTTTTATTTTCGGGTTGCGGGTATCACTCGAAAGAATGGTGGGCGAAAGGCGAGGGCAAAGACATGCAGCTGGGGAAGGTGCTCGCGCCGCTGAATGAGTTCCGCGAGCGGATGGTGTTCATTCGCGGCCTGTACAATAAGGAGGCGCTAAAGGGGAATATTCACAGCTCGCAAACGGGCAATCTGCTTTCAGGCGCGCCGCTGGCCTCGGGCGGGCGGATTCAGTCGGGCACCAGCGTGGACCAGTATGTGGCCCAGCGTATCGGGCACCAAACGAAGGTGCCGAGCCTGGTGCTCGGTTGTGAGAAATCCAACCCCGGCGTGCACAAGAATTATTCGCTGCTCTACAGCTCGCACATTTCGTGGAGCAGCCCGAACTCGCCCACGCCGCTGGAGGTGTACCCGGCGCTGGCCTTTGATCGGTTGTTTAAAAACAAAACCGAGACCGGCGACCGCAGTGTGCTCGATGCCGTGCTGGGCGATGCCAAGGATTTGCGTCGCAACATCAGTCGGCAGGACCAGCAGAAGCTCGATGAATATTTGAACTCCGTGCGCGAAGTGGAACAGCGCATCGAGAGCGCCGGCAAACGCGGCGAGCTGCAAGGCTGGCGGCCCACGCTCGCCAAGCCGAACATGCCGCGCCCGAAGGACGGTTATCCGCAGGACATCGTGGAGCATATGCGCCTGATGAGCGACATCCTCGTGCTCGCTTTCCAGACCGACACCACGCGCATTTGCACGCTGAAACTCAACAACGATCACGGCACCCTGCGATTCCCGCACATCGGCGTGGATTACATGATCCACCATCTTCTCTCGCACACCGACAACGCTGATTGGCTGAAGGTAAACCAGTTTTTCCTTGAGCAAATGGCCTACATCGCCCGGCGGCTCGACGCCATCCAGGAAGGCCCCCGCACCGCGCTGGACAACACGATGCTCATGCTCTGCTCCAGCATGCTTACGGGTCATCACAATGCCACCCAACTTCCCGTCGTGATGCTCGGCGGCGGCGGCGGTCGAATCAAAGGCGGCCGCAATCTCGATTACCTCAAAAATCCCAACCGCCAAATGAGCCGGCTGTTTCTCAGTATGATGGACAAAATGGACGTACGGCCGAAGGCGTTCGGTGATGCGACGGCTCCGTTGGAGGAGATTTAGGGCGGGATTTGCATTTGCCCAAACTGGATTGCGTCCCTAGCCTCGACGCATGAACCGACGTGATTTCTGCAAGACCGCCGGGGCTGCTGCTGCGGTGGCCGCCACATCGACTCTTCAGGCTGAGGACAAAAAACGCGCTCGCGCTAACCAGGGGCTCATTTACAAATCTGTGAAGTGGGGCGGGAAACCGAACCTGCTACGGATGAAAAGGCTCAAGGAGCTGGGCTTTGACGGCATCGAGGGCAGTGCGCCGGGGATGGATGTCGGCGGGATGCGCAAGGCGTGCGAAGAGATCGGTCTGCCGATGCACGGCGTGGTGTACAACAAGCACTGGAATCAACGATTGTCTTCACCGGACAAGGCGGTGCGCGATGAAGGGCGCACCGGACTGGAGGCGGCGATTCGCGAGTCGAAGGCGGTGGGCGGCTCGTCGGTGTTGCTGGTGCCCGGACGCGTGAGTGGGCCGAACGAGACGCACGAGCATGTTTGGGAACGTTCCATCACAGAGATCCGTAAGGTAATCCCGCTGGCCAGCAAGCTGGGTATTCATGTGCTCATCGAGACAGTGTGGAACGGATTCTGTTACAAGCCCGAGCAGTTTCGTGATTACCTCGACGAAATCAACAACCCTTGGGTGCAGGCCTATTACGACATCGGCAACATGCAGAAGTTCGCGCCGAGCCACGATTGGATTCGCATTCTCGGTAACCGCAACGTGAAGCTGGATGTGAAGGATTGGGGTGTCAAAAATGGTTTCTGTCCGCTCGGCCAAGGCGATGTGGAATGGGATAAGGTCCGCGCTGAGCTGAAGAAAATCGGCTTCAACGGCTGGGTCACCCGCGAAGGCGGCGACGGAGGCGACGACAAGACCGCCGCGTTGATGGACGAGTTGCTCGATCTTTAGCCCGACGCTTCCAGCACGATTTTGAATTCCAGCCCGGAGGGCTTGCGGTTTTGGCAGGTGACGGTTCCGTTACAGGCGGTGACGCAGGTTTTTACGATGGCGAGGCCGAGGCCTACGCCGCCGGTGGCTCGGCCGCGGGAGAGTTCAGGGCGATAAAATGGGTCAAAGATTTTGGGTAAACAGTCTTCCGGCAAGCCCGGGCCACAGTCGGTAATGGTGAGGGAAACGGTTTCGTTTTCGCGCCGGGCGGTTACATTGATGGGGCCGGCGTCGCCGGCGTATTGGATCGCATTGCGGAGGAGATTGCCGAGTGCAAGAGACATTCGCTGCGCGTTGGCGGTTACGGAAATGTCCTCGCTTACCGAAATGTTCATCATCGAGGATTTGGCGCCTTCGCGTTCCATCACGCGGTCGATGATTTTGCGGAGGTTTACTGGTTCTAGTTCAACGGACTTAGGCTTCACGCTTTCCTGCGAAAAAAGCAGCAGTTCATTGACCAGTTCGGACATATGTTCCATCTCGTCCTGCACATTTTTCACGTATTTTTTTTGCTGATCATCCGCGCGTTGATCGAGGATGCCGAGGGCGACTTGAATGCGCGCGATGGGGGAACACAGCTCGTGCGAGATGTCGCCAAGGAATCGCCGTTGGCCTTTGACAAATCCATCGAGCCGGTCGGCCATATGATCGACCGCCTGACCGACGCGGCCAATTTCGTCGGTGCGTTCGGTGCTGACTCGGGTGTTGAAATTTCCTTCTGCAATTTGTTCTGTGGCGGCGGTGATCTCCGCGATGGGTTGGGTGATGTTGCGCACCATTGGCAACCAGAAAAGCACGGAAAGCACCACAGCCAAAATGAGGAGATTCACCCATCGCAATGGATCGGAAAAGAGACCGGCGCCGCCCATCGTGTCGGACACTGTGACGAGCGTGGCAAAGTACTGGGCTTGACTTCGCCCTCGTTGCACCCGGCGCAGCCCGATAAGATTTTCGCTGGGGAGTTCTTCGCTGCCCTCAGCCCGAACCACCACGGGAATATCTACGCCCGCCCAATACCGTGCTTTGGGCTTGTCCGTTTTAATCATAAAAACTGCGGCGGGTGGAGCGGATGGTCGGCTCTTCGGAGGACTCCCACCACCCGGAGTGGGTCTGGATTCGTTGCCGCCCGAATTTGAACCGCTGCGTTGTCGCAGCCAGGCTTCCAATTCAGCTTTGCTTAACTGGTTGTCTTTGTTGGTGTCGGCCCCGGTCATTATTTCTGTGATTTGTTCGGGCCTGATGGGATTTCGCCGTCGACTGAAAGGACTGCTGCTGCGGGTGCCGCGCTGGACAATTTCCTCATATTTTTTGCGCTGATCTTCATCGAGCAACTCATCCATCTTGTCTCGATAGTTCTGCATTATTTTACTGAGCAACTCGCGCGATTGGGTGAAGCGTTCTTCACGGGGTAATTCCCGTAAGGTGGAGTTGGTCCAAATACTACGAAGGGCCTGATCGCGCTCGAGCCTGACAGAAGAGTATTTTTCTTGTTGTTCCTCATTCAATTTAAGTTGCTCGGCCAAGCTTGGCGGTCGTTCACGAGGCGGGCCGGGGCGGGGAAGGGTGGCGATTTTTTCACGAACCGCTTCGGGGATTTTCAGGGAATCATCCACCAGCGATTGGCCGTCAGCGCCCACCAGATGAAAATCCACTTTGTAAATTTCAGAAAACTTTCTCAGCTCATTCGGCCAGTCCTCGCGCAGCCGGTTGGTAAGTCCTCCGGAAATAACCTGAGCGACTTGGCGCACCCGTTGTTCGGATGGGCCAACGAACGGCGAGCCGGGGCCGATTTGAAATTCGTAAACTGCCCAGATCATTGCGCCAATCAGCAACAGGTTCAAAAAGAACCATGCGAAAATTTTGGTAAAAAGTGTGCCGCGAATCTTCATTGGAATTTCATTGCTTGATCATCATGTATCCGATTGAGCGGACGGTTTGGATGAAGGTGGGTGCCTTGGGATCGTCGCCGAGCTTTTGCCGCAGGGCGCTCACGTGGACGTCGATGGAGCGATCGAATACTTCGTAATTGCGTCCGGTAACGTCATCGAGAATCTGTTCGCGCGATTTCACCCGGCCGCGTGCGCGGGCGAGGCTCAGCAGCAGGTCGAATTCCAGCGAGGTTAGCTTCAGCGGCACATCGCCTAAAGCGGCAGTGCGTGAGCCGGGCGAAATCACGAGGTCGCCATTGGTGAGATTCGCTTCGATCTCCGTTGCGCTTCCTGCATCGGTTTTCGATTGAGTCCGCCGCATCACCGCGCGCAATCGCGCCAGTAGCTCGCGGGTGGAAAATGTTTTGGGCAAGTAATCATCCGCACCGATCTCCAGCCCCACCACCCGGTCGGCCTCATCGCCACGTCCGGTGAGCATCAACACGGGCACATTGGATTGATGGCGAATAGCCTTGAGTACTTCAAAGCCATCCATGCCCGGCAGCATCACATCCAGAATCACCGCGTGGTAATCGCCGGCGAGCACCATCTCCAGCCCGTCGGTCCCGGTGTTGGCCGAGGCCACATCGTAACCGAGTGGGGCGAGGTAATCGCCGATCAATTCACATAGCTTCGGATCATCATCGATGATGATAATCGGCGTGGCTGCCGAGGTGGATCCCGGTGCGGCGGCGTCCGGCTGGATGTTCATTGCTTGGCTCATCGCATGGTGCTACCTGCGTCTGGGAGCAGTTTACCCGTTTTTGCACGTTTCTTCCCCAAACTTTACAACACTTTACATTTTTCAGGCCCCGTTCACACAACTTCTTTACATCCAACGAGTCTAATGAATCAAGCAGATGCGATGCATCTTGGCTGACGGAAAACAAACTCGAGGAAAAAAATGAGCACAATGAGCATGGTGATCGCGGGAATGGCCGATTGCGCAACGCGCAATGAAGTTGACGAATTGATCGAATCGGATGCCTCGATCCTGCGCCGTATTCAAAATGGCGAGCCGGAGGCGTTTGAGATTTTGGTTGCCCGTTATAAAAATCGGGTGTTTGGAATCCTCACCCATTACGAGCGCGACGCGCACAAAGTTGAAGACCTCGCGCAAGACACTTTTCTCAAAGCGTGGCGCAATCTGAAACAATACCGCGCCCAATCGCCCTTCGAGTATTGGATTTCTCGCATTGCCAGCAACGTGGCGCGCGATCATCTGCGGCGCATCCAGCGGCGCATTCGCGAAACCAGCTTCGAGGATCTGGGCGAGAGCTCCATCGATTGGCTGAGCACCGGCAACGTGAATCGTCAGCTCAATGTGCATGAAGCGCGCCAACTGCTTGAGTACGCGATGAATGCGCTCACCCCCCTCAGCCGCGTGATCCTCACGATGCGCGAGATCGAAGGTCGCAGCCTGAAAGAGGTTAGCAAATTCACCGGCCAATCCGTCGACTCCGTAAAAGTCCGTTGCCATCGCGCAAAAGTTAAAATGCGCGAGACCCTCCAGCACCTTCAGGAAAAAGAAAACCGCGCCCTCGCCTCAAAGCAAACTGATTGGCAGCTGTTTTTGGAAGTTGCCCCGATGGCTGTTTAGCCGATTCCCACCCCATTTCGCTTTACGCCGACGCTTGCGCCGCTACGCTTGGCGTATGCACTCCCTCGTTTCGCATTCACGAATCCTCGCCCTCTGTATTAGTTTACTCTTCATTGGAAAAACAAATGCCGCCGTCCTCATGGCGGGTGCTGCCAAAGTGGATATCACCGATGAGCGCGGGCCGGTGAACGATCGTCTTTACGCGCGCGCGCTGGTTTTGAAAAGTGGCGGCACCACTGCCGTGTTGGTCTCCATCGATGCTGTGGCTATCGGCGGTATCGGCCGCATCAAGGACGATTTTTTGCCGAACGTCCGCACCAAACTGCAACAGGAAATGGGCATTGCACCGGGCAATACTCTTTTCAACGCCAGTCATTGCCACGGCTTGGTGCATCCGGAAGTGGAGACCCGTACTGTGGCGGCGGTGCGGGCGGCGATGAACAACCTCGTGCCCGCGAAGGCCGGTGCGGGGGTGGGGTGCGAGACGCGCATCATGGAAAACCGTCGGCTCATTTTGAAGGACGGTCGTACCGTGGACGTGCGTCACGCCTACTCGCTGCCACCGGATGAATTGGTCGCCGCCGTCGGCCCGGTGGATCCGGAAATCGGCGTGTTACGGCTCGACCGGCTTGATGGAAAACCATTGGCCGTCGTTTATAATTTTGCCTGTCACCCCATTCAAAATGTGCCCAGCGGCGGCAACACCGCCGACATCACCGGTTTTTCCTCCAAGACCATTGAGGAAAATCTGGGTAAAGATTGTATCGCGCTGTTTGTTCAAGGCTGTGGCGGCGACATTAATCCCATCAATTACAAATCCGTCAACCACCTGCGCAGTGCCGAGCCGCTCGGACTGATGCTCGGCTTGAGCACGCTGCGCGCCGTGCGGGAAATCAAAAGCCAACCCGGTCAGCCGTTGGTCATTCATAGCGAAAAACTCAAGCTCCCCCGCGCTGACCACGCCCCGCGCATTGCCAAGATGGAAGCGGAGCTCAAACAATTGGCGGAGTCACTCAACGGCACGTTTTTAAATCTGAACACCTTTCTGCCACTCGCCGCGAAGCACGGGCTTGCGCCTGATTTCCCCTCGCTCAATTCCTACCGCTACCTGCACGAGCACAAAATGGGCCGCACCGGATTGGAAAAAATGGATGCCAAAAACCGCGCCAATTTGCAGGCGTACATCGCCAACATCCACAAGATGGAACAAATCACCCGCATCAACACCAACCTCCGCCTGCTCAAGCGTCACCAAAAAGACGGCTATGGCTCCGGCGTTAAGACTATTGAAGTCGAAATCGCCGGACTGCGTGTGGGTGACTTTGTGCTCACAACATTCCCCGGCGAATTGACCGTCCCGATCGGTCTCAACATCAAAAAAGCGTCGAAACACAAACTCACTTTCGTGGCCGGCTATACCAACGGCTACATTTTTTATTCGCCCACCGCGGAGCAACTGAAAAACGCAGGTGGCGCGCAGGAGGACAGCGATTGTCTGCTGGCTCCCGCGTGGCAGAAAATCTTCGAAACCAAGGCCGGTGTCATCATCGGTAGATTAACAAAATAAATTTGATCGCGGCTGTTGTGATTTTTTTCCGGCAAGTTCATGCCCCCAAAACGAATGAAAAACATAATCCTATCCATCTTACTTTTTGCAACTTGCTCAGTGCAGGGCGCCGACTCAATATTCAATTTGCCGGCCCGGAATCTTGCGACGCCAGAGGCCGTGCCGGACATTCGAACCGTGAAGGCGGATCTCGTGCTGCCGCCGTTATCTAAAGGAGCGGCTGCGGTCGGGAAACGTGTTAAACAAACTCATTCCGATTGGCGGGATACGAAAATTTACCATGTGCTGTTCCTGCCGCGAGATTGGAAGCCTGAAGCAAAGCTGCCCGTGATCGTGGAATTTGCCGGCAACGGACCTTATCGAAGCCGGTTTGGCGATGTGAGCACCGGCAAACCGGAGGGCAGCAAAATGGGTTTAGGAATTTCTGGAGGCAACGGGTTCATTTGGGTTTGCCTGCCCTACCTGAATCATACCGGCACACGCAACGTAACGCAATGGTGGGGCGATGCGCCGAAATACGATGTGCGACCCACGGTGGAGTATTGCAAAAAAACGGTGCCGTGGATTTGCAAACAATACGGAGGCGATCCCGGGCGCGTCATCCTCTGCGGTTTCTCACGCGGGGCAATCGCCTGTAATTTTGTGGGGCTTCATGACGACGCGATCGCCAAGCTTTGGTGCGCGTTCATCCCCTATAGTCATTACGACGGCGTGAATGAGCGTTGGGGGTATCCCGGCGCGGATCGCAAATCGGCTTTGATCCGGCTCAAGCGTTTGGGAGATCGACCGCAGTTGATCTGTCACGAAGGTAACGGCATCGCGGCTACCCGGCGTTGGGTGGAATCCACCGGGATCAAGAGCCCGATTACGTTTCGCTCCACGGGTTTTCGCAACCACAACGACGCCTGGCTGTTGCGCCCCAGCTCCTCCCGCTCGGCATTGCGTCACTGGTTGGGCAGTACATTGGCAAATTAGCCGTTGCATGGTATGGGCCGCTAAGGTAGGTTCATCAGCCATGAAACCCATTAAACATTACTCCACCCGCATGGCGCTGGCCGTCATGTTTTCCACGCTGTTCGTGAGCACCGCCCTAGCCGAAGAAGGCTGGTTGGTGGACTTCGAAAAAGCCAAAGCCCAAGCCGCCAAGGAAGGCAAACCCATCCTGATGGAATTCACCGGTTCAGACTGGTGCCCGCCCTGCAAAGCACTGCACAAAAACGTGTTGGTGAAAGACATCTTCAAAAATGAAATGCCCAAGCATTACATTTTGCTGAAGCTCGACAGCCCGCGCGATAAATCCAAAACCACCGACGCGGAAAAGGCCCAGTACAAAGAACTATCTGCCCATTACAAAGTGCGCGGCGTGCCGTCGATTTTCCTAACCGACGCTGAAGGCAAACCCTTCTTTTCCAACTCCGGCTATGGCGGCCAATCCGCTGATGAATGGGTGGAACAAATGGTCGGCAAATCCCGCATCCCCAAAGCATTGGCCCAAGCTGAAAAAGCCAAGGGCATTGAGCGGGCTAAACTACTCGACACTGCGCTGACGCTGATGGGTTCCAAATTCGCCAACGAAAGCCACAGTGAAAAGATTGATGAAATCATCAAGCTCGATGCAAAGAATAAAGCCGGCCTCAAAGTTAAATACGAAGGCGCCCGTAAGGCTGCCGTTTTCAAGGATGCGCTCACGCAAATCATGAGCGACAATCGCGGCGCCAAGACCGAGGTGCTGATTGCCAAAGTCGATGCTCTGGTGAACAAAGAAAAAGCCACCGGTGAATCCCTGCAACAAGCATTGTTTATGCAATCCTCCATTATGTTCCAAGCCAAGAAAAAGGATGAAGCCGAGAAGCTCCTGATCAAGGCCCAAAAAGCCGCACCCAAGAGCGATACGGCCAAGCGCATTGATCAAATACTGAAACAATACTTCGGCAAGAAAAACTCCATCTAAGCACCGATCACCAAACCCAAATTCACCCAACGGGGCAGGGCAACCTGCCCCGTTTTTTATCGGCCCCTGTCAATAGTTCCCGCTTGCCGCGCGTATCCACATTCGCCACAAATGCTGCAGGAGGTTTTATGGATCGCATTAGGGAATACACTCAGGAAAATTTACCCATTATCATTCATGTTTGGGGGCCGAAAATTTTAATGGCGGCCGCGCTGCTCTTTGTCTTTTGGATTGCCTCACGCATTGTCCGCAAAACCATCTCCGCCGCCGGCGAGAAAGCCTCCCTTGATTATTCCGTCGTGCGCCTGTTGGCGATGGCCGCCCGTGTCACGCTGTTGGTCGCCGGCCTCATCACCGCGCTCGGCACACTGGGCGTGGATGTCTCTGCCCTTGTCGCTGGCCTTGGTCTCACCGGTTTCGCCCTCGGCTTCGCGGTGAAAGACACCATCTCCAACATCCTCGCCGGTGTGTTGCTGCTCGTCTACCGCCCCTTTTCCAAACAGGATTTCGTGGAAGTCAAAGGCATGTCCGGCGAAGTCACCGCCATCGACCTTCGCTACACCACCCTGCAACACGCCGGCCAAAAAATCCTCCTCCCCAATTCCCTCCTCTTCACCAACCCCATCACCATCGGCAAAGCCGAGAGCGACGAAGGTTAGAGCGACGAAGGTTAGAGCGACGAAGGTTAGATCGACGAAGGTTAGATCGACGAAGGTTAGATCGACGAAGGTTAGATCGACGAAGGTTAGATCGACGAAGGTTAGATCGACGAAGGTTAGATCGACGAAGGTTAGGGCGTAACGGATTGGGCACCAAGGTAGGGCGTGCTCTCCGAGCGCGCCAAGGCGGTTTCGGAGAAACCGCCCTACCTATCTATGCGGGCAGAGGAAATTACAGTTTTACGGACTGATCTCCTGCGGCTTTTTTTGACTTTGGCTCGAGTCCGTTCAGGGTTTTAGAATTTGAGGCATCCGGCTTTTGCATTCCGATTTTTACGGTGTGTTTTCCTTTGGAATAGACGCGGGGTTGGAAGCGGTTGTTTTGGGCGCGGGCGGTGTAGAGGATTTCGCCGGTTTTTTCTTCGATGACTTGGATGACGGGGTTTTGGCCTTTTCCGAATTTGAGTTCGGGCAACCAGCCGGTGACTTTGCGGCCGTCGTTGGCTTCTTCGGCGACGGTGATGGGCCAACCCGGGTATTGAGCTTTATCGCCATCGGCCACATCGCAAAAGCGCGGCCAACATTCGAAGGTGACTTTGCGCGTCTTTTTGTTAAAGCGTGCGATGCCGTAGCCATCGGCGCGTTTCTTTTCGTCGTTGCGATCTTCCGGATTGGCGTAGGCCATCATGGAAATCTTGTTGCCAAGGCCGTCCTTGTAATCGCCAGTCCACGGTAGCGGACTGTTCGGCACGGGATTGGGCCCCGCCTTTTCGTCGAGCGGATGCCACCAGCGACCGTAAATAGTATTCACCAAGGCGGGCCCGGTGAAGCCGTACGGACCGTCGCCGTGTTCTTTGATGCCGTGTTTGACGACGACGGCGAGGTGTTGATCACCGCACAAATGCACGGCGCGGGCGCGCCGGATGATTTCCAACGCGCGTCGGCTCGGCGTTTGCGGCCAGCCATTGCAATCGAGGTCGGCCAGCAGCCGGCTGTTGGGGCCGCCGTGCATATGGACGGCACCGCAGAACGCGGTTTGGGACAGAACACATTTCATTTCGGCGTCGGTCCAGTCGGCAGTCCAGTCGTTGAGGAATTTTTCCTGTCGCGGGCCGAGTAATTCTAATCCGGGCAAATCGATTCTATTGGGATCGTATTTCGGATCGTTAATGTGATCGGGGCGCGGGCCCATCTTTGGGATTTTGCCGGCGGGGCCAGTTTTGAATTTGCGATCCTCAAGGATGGCGAAATCCACGCCGCCGACGTTGAGGCGTGTGTAGTACACGCCGATGTTGCGATCCACGGGCGTGGGGTCGGCGGGGTCGGGCAGGTTGGAGGTTTGTTGGCGCTGGACTTGGTTGACGTATTTGACCGGATATTTATAACCGCCATCGGCATCGCCCGGGATGGTGGACTGCTTGCCGCTTTCGCCCCAGACGTTGCCGTGGCCCACGTCGTGGTCGTCGGGAATACAAATGGCGGGGCGATCGCGAATGATGTCGCGATATTGCATGCCGAACTCAATCCAGCCGGTGGTATGCTCGGTGTGGCGGTAGTGTTGGTCGCCGCCGAAGTACAGCAGATCGGGATCGTGATGGCGGAGGTTGTCGACGATTTCTTTGCGCGGCCCGCCGGTGCGGCTGGAGTTGCAGGAAAGATTGGCGACAACGATGGTTTCTTTTTCTGACGGATCACGCCGGATTAGCCCCTCGAAATTTGCCTTCGCGCCGTGCCGCACGCGGTAGGGCACGTTCTGCGTGTTATCCCATTTTTCGATGCGAAAATGCGCATCCCAGCCGGGATAAAGCACTTCCGCCTTGGCGGCCTCGACCCACAACCCGTTGCGCTTGAACTCCAGGCGCGCCTCGCGTTTCTCGCCGGGCTTGAGCGGGAAAAGTTGGCCGGTAATTTTCAGCACGCCGTTCTGATGCGTGTAAACCGCAAACGCCACCACTTCATCGCGCGGCACATTGAGATTGGGCGCGGCGGCTTTGCGTCCACCCTTGAGAGGCACGCCGAGATTGCTCGGGCGTTTCCACCACTCACCGGTGGTCAATGATTCCAGCCGCGCGAAGCCCTTGCCGAATGGTTTGAGAGCGTCCTGCGCCAGCAGCATTTCGTGGGAGACCACCAGCGCGCCGGCACCGGCGGCAGTTATTTTCAACGCCGTGCGGCGTGTGATTTTTTTGTCGTTCATTGTTAAAAAATTATTTACGGCGCGGTGCGCGTTTGGGTTTGTGGATTCCGCCCTTGGGCATGATGGGGCTGGCCCAACCGGCGAGGTCGGCGGGCTTCACATTTTGCGCCTCCCCGCCAAAGGTGAATGGCGTGGGCTGATACGGGCCGACGAAATCGACGTTCATGTCCGCTTTGATTTCCTTCTCCATGCCCATGCACCAGAAGACGCCGTTGATGATGCAGCGGCGCACGCCTTCGCTGATGATATCTTCCGAGGCGCCCTGCGTGCTTGCAAACACGCGGCCTTTCTTGCCGGAGGTCGATTTGTATTCGCGCACCCAAATGCTCGGGCTGGGCGGCTTGTTGGCCAGCGGTTTGCCGTCGGGTTTCATCGAGTCGAGCACTTGATTCTTGCCGAGGATAATCGATCCCTCAATCGGCACCGCGCTGTACGCGCCGGCCAAGGCGTGCATGTCCTTCACGCCGCGCACCACGGGATGGTCCTTGTGTTCCGGCACGACAAACATCGCCGTGCTGTAGCGGTGGTTGCTGCCGTAATGGCCCGCCCCTTCGCGCGGCCGCCACGTCTCGCCGAGGATTTGCCGGCCGAACCCCCAGTCGAAGGATTCATTGCGCGAGTTATAATTGTAATTAGCGTACTTGCCCTTGAGACCATTGAAGGCGTGCGTGGTGGTGCGTAGTCCCAGCACCGGACCGCCGCGATCGAGATAGCCGGCGAACTGTTTCATCCACGCATCGTTCGGCGCTAGGAAGCGCATGAAACAAAACATCAAGTCCGCATCCTTGAGGGCCTCAATCCCGGGGACATCCGAGGAGCCCGCCTTGATGTGGCCCTTGTCATCCAAGCCAAAGAGCACGGTGCACTTGAAGCCATAGCGCTTGGCCAAAATGCGCGCGATGGCCGGGCAGGTTTCCTCGCCGCGATATTCGTGGTCGCTGGCGATGAAGACGATGTGTTTACCCTTGCCGGGCCCTTCAGTGCCCTCATAAACCAGCGGTCCGGCCACAGCGAAGGTGGCCAATTGCAGGAAGAGAGCGAGTGCGATATGGATGGTTTTCATTTTTTAAATTGAGTTATTTGAGTTGGAGAATGCCGAGCTTGCGATAGTCGATCGCCATGTTGCGGTTGCCGTGCAGTTGAATGCCGATGGGGCCTTCCTTGATGGCCGAGTCGCTTTTGTAGGTCATCACCTTTTCGCCCTGCAACCACACGGTGTATTCCTTGCCGATGGCCTGAATGCGCATGCGGTTCCAGTCCTTTGCCTTCAGCAGTTTCTTGATATTCTTGGCCTCCACCGGATAGCCCTTGCCGGGGATGTAGGGCGAGCAGGTCATGTCGCGCTTGAGCGAGCCGCTGATGCCGATCTGAATCTGGTCGGCATTGCGCACGTGCACGCCGCTGTCCACCACGCCTTCGCCAAAGCGGAACTCCAGCTCCATCATGAAATTGCCGTACTTCTTTTCCGTCCAAAGCACCGAGCCCTTCTTCTTCGGCCCACTTTGAATTTTCAATACGCCATCGACCGCCTTGTACCAACCGGCCGCGTCATTGCCTGCGGGCACTTTCCAGCCGGAAAGATCCTTGCCGTTAAACAGGGGTTGAAGAATCGGCTCCGCCAATGCCCCGCCGGCCAACCCGACCCACAACAACACACCCAAAAGCTTGGAGTACATGCGCGCAGTGTGCCCGATCCATTCCGCGAATCAAGCCCGTAGGCGGTTTTCCCCATTGACCGCGCCTCGCGCTCGCCCGACACTGGTGTCCTTATCATGAACCTCCGCCACGCCATCCTGATGTTGCTCGCTCTCACCGTCACGCTCCCCGCCCAACAGGCGCCGTACGATAATCCGCCGGAGGTGAAGCCGCCGTACTATCGCGTGCGCTTTGAGGCTTCGGTGAAGCCGGGTGAATTGATGTTTCCCGTGCAATACACGGTCTGGATTCCGGCCGGGGTGAAGCAATTACGCGGCGTGGTGGTGCATCAGCACGGCTGCGGTGAGGGCTCGTGTAAATCCGGCCAAACCGGTGCCTTCGATTTGCATTGGCAGGCGCTGGCCAAGAAACACAACTGCGCCCTGCTCTCGCCTTCCTATGAGCAACCGCAACAGGCCGATTGCCAACTATGGTGCGATCCGCGCAACGGCTCCAGCAAGGCCTTTCAGGAAGCGCTCGTTGAGCTGGGCAAACTCAGCGGTCATGCCGAATTGGCCACCGTGCCGTGGGCGCTCTGGGGACACAGCGGCGGCGGACATTGGGCCGGCGGCATGGTGATGCTGCATCCCGAGCGCGTGGCCGCCGCCTGGCTGCGATCGGGCGTGCCATTTCTCGCGGCCAATCCGGACCGGCCCACCATCAAGCCGCACGCTCTGCCCAAGGCCGCGCTCGGCGTGCCGATGATGTGCAATCCCGGCACCAAGGAAGGCGTCACCGTCAAGACCGGCCGCTTCGCCCGCGTGTGGCCCATGAACGAAACTTTTTTCAACACCGTGCGCGGCCAGGGCGGTCTGCTCGGCATGGCGATTGATCCGCTCTCCGCTCACGAATGCGGCAACCAACGCTACCTCGCCATCCCGTGGCTCGACGTCTGCCTCACCGCGCGTCTGTCCGCCAAGCCCGGTCAACCGCTCAAGCCCATGCCCACTCAAGGCGCTTGGTTGGCTCCGTTGCTCGGCAAGATCGCCGTGCCGGCCCCGACGGTCATCGACGATAACAAAGCCTCCTGGCTTCCCAACAAGGCCTTTGCCCAACAATGGATGCAGTACGTAACGGACACCAAGGTGATCGACACCACGCCGCCGCCGGCGCCCAAGAATGTGAAGTGGACCGGCCGCACACTCACGTGGACTGCTGAAGCTGATTTGGAAAGTGGCATATCCCATTTCATCATCCTCCAAGGCAGCCGCCCCATCGCCACCGTGCCCGAGCAACCGAGCAACCGCTTCGGCCGGCCGCTCTTTCAGGGGCTGCAATACAGCGACACACCGACCGTGCCGCTCACCAAAATGGAATACACCATGAAAGATACCGCCATTCTCACCAAAAGCGCCTACAAGGTCGTGACCGTCAATACCGCGGGATTGCGATCAGAGTAGAGTCGAGGTATCGGATGTCTCGCGAAGCGACGCGATTGTGATGGGTTGTTTTTTCATACGAAAAGAGACGCTCAACCAATCCCATCGACAAGCCTGAAGGCCGGCTTTATACTGGCGCAGCCATTCACTCACGCCATGAACAAAGTATCCCGTAGAGATTTCGTTAAAACATCCGCCGCCGTCAGTAGCTTTTTTGTGCTGCCCTCCGGGTTACGGGCGAACTCGCCCAATAGCCGGATTTGCACCGCCCACATCGGCACCGGCGGCAAGGGCCGCGTGGATACCGGCCAATTGCTCGATCACGCGCACGCGCAGGCCGTTGGGTTTTGTGATGTGGACCGCGCGCGGGGCATGGCCGATTCCTGGCTCTCCAAGCACAAGAGCGCGAAGTTTTTCCAGGACTACCGCGAGATGCTTACGGCCCTTGGCGACAAGGTGGATGTGGTGTCCATCTCCACGCCGGATCACACGCATTACCCGGCCACCATGGCGGCGATGAAGCTCGGCAAGCACGTCTACACGCAGAAACCGCTTACCCACAAACTCACCGAAGCGCGCGAGCTGGCGGAATTTGCCGCGGAGAAAAAGCTCACCACTCAGATGGGCATTCAGAACCAATCCCGTGCGCCCTACCGGTTTACCCGCCACCACATCAAGGCCGGCATCATCGGCAAGATCAAGAAGGTCTACGTGTGGTCGTTCAAGAATTGGGGCTATGACGGCAAACCCTACGCCGAAGAATCGCCCATTCCCGAAACGCTCGACTGGAATCTCTGGCTGGGCACCGCGCCGGTGCGGAAGTTTACCTCGAAGGTCTATCACCCCGGCCAATGGCGCAAGATCCTCGACTACGGCTGCGGCACGTTGGGCGACATGGGCATCCACATTTTCGATACGCCCTTCAAATCGCTGGACCTCACTGACCCGCTCTGGGTCGAGGCCGAATGCCGCGCGCCCAACGGCTTTGGGCACGCCGAGCAAAACAAGGTGCATTACGGCTTTAAGCCCACGAAATATACCACCGACGATTTCACCTTCACGTGGTGGGATGGCGAAGGTGCCCCGCGCCATGGCGGCAATCCGGATCTCCAACTGCCCAACGGCGACAAGCTGCCCAAGCAGGGCGCCCTCTACGTCGGCGAAGGCGGCCGCATGGTCCTGCCGCACTGCGCCGCGCCGACCTTTTACCCGGATTCCGTGCTGAAGGATGCGGACACGAAGGCCTTCGGCAACGTCAACCATTACACGCAGTTTCTCGACGCCATTGAGGGCAAAGACAAAACCCTCGCCGGCTTCGACTACGCCGGTCCGCTGGCGGAATCCCTCTGCCTCGGCGTGGTGGCCTGTCAATTCCCCGGCAAACGCCTGCAATGGGACTCCAAGAAAATGCACGTCCCCAACCTCGCCGCCGCCAACCCAATGCTCGAAGGCAAGTACCGGAAGTTTTAGGCCGCAACACCCGACATCGGTTGTGCCCGGGAAAATGTGGAGTTCTCCGAACGCCTGAACCGGCGCGCCTTCTCCGTTGGTTCTCCTGAGAAAATCATGCCCCAATCTCCCATCACCATTACTTCGGCCGAGGTCATTGATCTGCGCGTGCCCACCTCGGACCAAATGCTGGGTTCCGATCCCTTTCATAAAGCACCGGATTATTCCTCGGCTGTACTGCATCTGGAAACTGATTCCGATCTGCGCGGTGTGTCGGTGGTGTTCACTATCGGCGCGGGCACGGACTGGATGTGCCACGGCATCCGCGACCTCTGCCAACTCGTGGTGGGCACGCGGCTCGATGAATTCACCGCCGCCCCGTTCCAACTCTACCGGCGCCTGATCGATCATCATCAACTGCGCTGGCTGCACGACGGCGTGTTTCGCATGGCCGCCGGCGCCGTGTTGAATGCCATGTGGGATCTGTGGGCCAAATCCCTCAATCAACCGCTCTGGAAATTGCTCGTGGATTTGGAGCCGGAATTCGTTGCCGACTGCATCGACTGGCGCAACCTCGGCGATGCCCTCACGCGCGAGGAAGCCATTGCCCTCCTGCAAGCCCGCCGCGCCGAGGTGCCCCAACGCGAAACCGCCATGGCCGAGCGCGGGCCCAAGGCCTACTGCACCGCCGGTTGGCTGGGCCTGAGCGATGAAGACATTCTCGGCACCATCCGCAAACTGCAGGCCGAAGGGTTCGATGCCTTCAAGCTCAAAGTCGGGCAGGACTCCGCCCAAGACGTGGCGCGCATTCGCTTCATGCGCGACGCCATCGGGTCGGACGCCCAACTGATGGTCGATGCCAACCAATTCTGGGGATTGGCCGAGGCCAAGCAACACATCGAGCTATACCGGCCGTTTGATCTGAAGTGGGTCGAGGAACCCATCGCCCGCGACGACGTGCTCGGTTATGTGGAATTGGCCGAGACCTTCGCCGATGCCTCCTTTGATTTTGCCTGTGGCGAACAAGCGGCGTCCCCAGTGATCTTCAAGCAACTCCTCAAAAGCGGCGCCATTCGTTACTGCCAAATCGATGCCGTCCGCGTCGCGGGCGTGAACGACGTGATGGCGATCATTCTGCTGGCCGCCAAGTACGGCGTGCCCGTCTGCCCGCACGGTGGCGGCATCGCCCTGTGCAACATGATTCAGCACTACGGCATGTGGGATCAGATCGCCGTGGCCGGCCATTCCGACACGCAACTGGTGGAGTACATCGATTTCCTGCAAGACGCCGTCGAGCATCCCGTGGCCGTGCGCGATGGCTGCTACGTCACCCCTTCGGCCCCCGGTTGGGGGCTGGAGTTTCGGTCGGAATTCATAGATCAACACCGCTACCCTGATGGAGCGCATTGGATCAACCGCCCCTCAAACAAAAAGGGCGTCCATTTCGAAGCACGCTAAAAACTTGTTCCATGTTCCAATCCCCCTGTAACCATTACTGGGTAGCAACGTCACATCCTCTTTAATCATGAACCGGAAAACTCAATCGACCCGCCGGACTTTTCTCAAGGCGGCGGGCGTTGCCATTGCCCTGCCTCCGCTTGAATCCTTCGGAACGCCGGCCGCCGCCCAGCCGCCGATGGGGCTGGTGTGCATCTGCACCGGATTGGGGATGAACCCAGCCACCTTTTTTCCGAAAACTTTTGGGAAAGATTTCACACCTTCGCCGGTGCTCGCCCCGCTCGCGCCGTTGCGAGATGACCTGACCGTGTTTTCCCACATGGATCACCCCTCCATCTTCACCAAGCACGGCGGGATGAATTCCTTCCTCAGTGGCGTGGATGCGAAAAAGGCGCGGACGGGCGAAAATCAATCCCTCGACCAAGTAGCGGCGGCGCACGTCGGATACCGGACGCGATTTCCTTCGGTCCACATTTCTCTGGGAGGCAGTCAGGGCAGTTCATGGACGGCATCGGGAATCAAGGTGCGCGAGGAGAGCGATCCTTTGCTGTTGTTCAAAAAACTGTTTGTGACCGACTCCCCCGCTGCCCGCAAAGCCCGCCAGCTTGAACTTGATCGGCAGGGCAGCGTGCTGGATCTCGTCCGCGGCCAGGCGAAACGTCTGGAGCACAGCATCAACGCGGCGGACAAAGCCAAGCTCGAGGAATACCTGACCGCCATTCGCGAAGCCGAGGAACGCATCCAAGGCATTCAACGCTGGCAGAAAATTCCAAAACCCAAAGTGGCCGTGAACGACACGGTCCACCCACACGGCGGGATGGACTACAGCACCCTTTCGCCGTTGATGTTCGACCTACTCCATCTGGCGCTGCAAAACGATTCCAGCCGCGTCTTCACCGCGGGCTTCGGCATGCACAACCACGTCATCGAACTGGACGGCGTGACCGGCGGTTACCATGGCCTCAGCCATCACGGCAATCTGCCCGACCGATTGCGGGAGCTTCAAATCATTGAGACGTTTTACATGAAACAGATGGCCCGCTTCGTGCAACGCCTCAAGGACACCCGGACGCAGGACGCCAACCTGCTGGACCGCACCATGGTGCTGTTCGGCAGTGGTCTGGGTGATGCCGCCCGCCATTCAAACCGCAACCTGCCCATGGTTCTCGCCGGAGGCGGATTCCAGCACCGCGGTCACGTGGACGCCATGCGGCCCGACCACAGTCAGACGCCCTTGAACAATCTTTACACCACCATGCTGCAAAATTTCGGCGTGGAAACCGAACGGTTCAACGGCGCCACGGGCACCTTCGACTTAAGCTAGGCCATGTCCACCGCTCAACTGCCACGAATCCTCCGCCTAGCCCTTCTGGCCGCGCCAATGCTACTGACGGCCCTCACCACGCGGGCAGACGGAGACGCGGCGACTCACAAAGAATTTTTCAAAACCCACTGCCTCAAATGTCACGGACCCGACAAACAAAAGGGCGACGTGCGACTGGACCGGTTTGAAGCCATCGATCCGGAGCTATGGTTGCGGGTATCCGAACAGTTGTCCCTCCGGGAAATGCCTCCCGAAGATGAACCTCAACCCTCTGATCCCGCGCGCGCCGCATTCACCGCCCTCGCCCTGAGCAAGGCGGCCAAGGACAAACCGACTCGCGCATCGGGACTGCGGCGGCTCAATAAACGGGAGTACAGCAACACCCTCCGCGACCTCCTGGGTTTGCGAAACGGAACGTTTGATCCGGCCGAATACGTTTATGACGACGAGATCGATCACGGCTTCGACACCGAAGCCGAGCAATTGGTAATCTCCAACGAACTGCTCATCGAATACATGGCCGCCGCGCGGAAGAGTCTGCAATACGCGCTCTTTTCACCCGGCGCCACTAAGCCTTCCCCGCAAACGATTCAGGTGCCGCTGCATCGCGTCACCGGCACTTCAAGCCGTTATATCAACACCGCGAAGAACTACGCCATCGGCCGTTCCGGCGGCAAAGCCAAGCTCTTTGACGGCTCCCCCAGTCGCGTGCCGGCGTACCCCGGCCGATACCAACTCACCGTCACCGCATCCGCCGTGGACCGGAAATTCTACCCCATTCCCTTTACGCCGGAACAGGGGCCGATCCTGATGGGCTTCGGCGTCATGCAGGAAGTCTCCGACTCCCTATCCGCCCAAGGCACCCTCCATCGCACCTTCGAACTCAAGGATGATAAGGCGCAAACCTTCCGCTTCAACAGCTGGATTGATCGGAATCATTTTCCCTACCTCACCTTCAAGAACGGTTCATCAAAACCCATCACCCAAATCCGCTCCAACATCCGGCGCAAAAACCTTCCGCCCTCTGCCCTCAAGCAACCCTATCGCGGGCCCGGCATCAAAATCACCCGCTTCACCATCGAGGGCCCCTTTTATGACGAATGGCCGCCCCCATCTTTCCGCGCCACCTACGACGCCGAGACCGTGCCGGATCTCAGTCAGGCGACCGAACGCGAGCAACTCATTATGCGGTTCGCCAAACGCGCCTTCCGCCGGCCCGTCACCCAAGCGGAAATCCGGCCTTACCTTGATTTTCTGGAGAAAGAACACCGGGCCCGACACGACTGGCACGAGGCGCTCATCGAAACGCTCTCCGCCATCCTGTCCTCCATCGATTTCCTTTACATCCACGATGCCGGTAACGCCGCCACCCTTTCCGCCCATGGTCTGGCCAACCGCCTCTCCTACTTCCTTTGGAGCAGCATGCCCGATGCCCAACTGATGGCCTTGGCCGATTCCGGAGAACTCCTCAAGCCGGCCGTCCTCCAGAAACAAGTCCAACGCCTCCTCGCCGATCCCCGCGCCATTGAATTCAGTCGCAGCTTTGCGGATCAATGGCTCGCCCTCGACACCCTCGGCACAATGCCACCGGACGTAAAGAATCCGCAGTACCGGAGCTATTTCCGAAACAATCTGGAAGCGGCCATGAAAGAAGAAACCCGCGCCTTTTTTCATCACGTGCTCCGGGAAAACCGCAGTATCGCCGACTTCATCGATTCCGATTATTCCTTCCTGAACAAAAGTCTCGCTCAACTCTACGACATCCCCTTTGCCGGAGGCGCCCAACTCGTCCGCACCCCCTTCCCTCCGAACACGCCGCGCGGGGGGCTGCTTGGTCACGGCAGTATCCTCACCCTCACCTCCAACGGCGTCGAAACCTCCCCCGTCGTGCGGGGTCACTGGGTGCTGGCCGAAATGCTCGGCACCCCGCCACCGCCCGCGCCCAAAGAAGTACCCGCCCTCGTGCCCGACCTCAACGGAGCCACCACCGTCCGCGAACAACTCGCCAAGCATCGCACCAATGCCGCCTGCGTCGAATGCCACCGCAAAATGGACCCCATCGGCATGTCCCTCGAAGCCTACGACCCCATCGGCCGACTGCGTGTCCGGTACGAAAACAAACAACCCGTCACCACCTACGGCACCTTTAAGGGCACGGACATTGAAGGCGTGCAGGATCTGAAACGAATCCTTCTGCAAGACCTGCGCCCCTTCGCCTACAACCTGACCGTTCGCCTTGCCGAATACGCCAAAGGCCGACAGCTCGACGCCGCCGATTTCGTCGTAGTCAACAAAATCGTGGACCAAGCCGCCGACCACCGGCATCCCCTGCGCCACCTCGTCGAAGCCATCGCCACCGGGGATCTGTTGCGGCAGCGTTAGCCCGCATCTTTAGCTCGCGCCAGCGGCAATTTTGGCCAATGCTCGGCCGATCCTATGAAGCACTTCTCAGTCGTCTTATCGCTATTCCTATCGATTTCAGCATTAGTTGCCGGAGATACCCTTCTCATTCGCACCCAAGCCGAATGGAAAAAAGCCGTAGCCGATTCCAAGGGAGTCGCCATTGAAAATGGCACCGTGACGCCCACCGAAAAAGCCGGACAGATCCGCACGCACCTACAAAAATTCGACCGCAAACAAACGGCCAAGGCGCTGACCCTCACCCAATCGGCCGTGTGGCAAAACTGGAACCCGATCGAAAACCTCGGCCCGGCCAACCTGAGCGATGCCCCGGTGCTGCTCACCGTGGGACCGGGTAACTATTGGATGTTCGGCCGCTACGGCGGTCGACGCGGCGGCGCATTCAAAGCCGAGAAGGCAACGCTGAAGGGTTTTGATATGCCATTGCGGACGACCCCTTTCCCCAACCAATTTAACGCGCCCGGTGGGCTCAAGCCGGGCAAGGGCGGCTACCACGCCTGGCAAAGCCGCGACATGAAGAACTGGGTGCACCACGGCCCCGTCACCGAAGGGTTTTCCCGCTGGGTCACCAGTGCCGAGTGGGTCGATGGCAAGGCCTACATCTACTATGATTTTCCAAACGATCAGGATCCGCACGTCTACGTGGACGACAACCTCTTCGACGGTGTCCCCGGCAAAAACATGGGCATCGCCGTGAAGGATCCCTCGCACGGTTCAGACGCCGGCTTCATCCGCGATCTCCAAGGCAACATGCACGTGATCATCGAGGACTGGAGCCCGATCAACGCCAGCAAACGCTCGTGGGATTCTCCGCTCGCCGGCCACGCCGTGAGCCCGAACGGCCTGAACAATTTCAAGTTCCAAAAACCCGCCGTCGACAACCGGACGAAACCCACCGGCAAGATCGCCACCTACAACCATCCGCACTGGCTCAAGGAGGATCCGAAGCGCTTCAAGACCAACGTCGCCAAGTACGAAGTGCACCAGCCGGAGCAGGAAGCCTACGGCGATTGGGCGGCCATTTGCATCGGCGGCCAATACTATCTCTTCGGCGATTACGATCCCGCCGGCGGTCACCAAATGAGCGTCGGCTGGTTTACTTCTGCGTCCATCAATGAACCTTTCAAGTGGTGCGACAAAATCGGTAACGGTCACCCCGATCCGGACGTCGCCTTCGCCGAAGGCCAGTTCTATCTCGCCACCCAACAGCGCACCGACTACGTGAGCCCCGGCCCGTGGGTTGAGACCGTCACCGCCCGCGTCGGCGTCGATACCAACAACGACGGCAAGATCAACCAGTGGACCGACTGGACCGAGGTCAAGGAGACCTACGACTACATCAAGGGCTACTCCAAACAAATCCAACGCACCCCCGCCGCGCTCGATCTCTCCAAGCTCCCCGCTGGATTTGCCTTCCAGATCGAGTTGAAGATCACCGACTCCACCGCCAACAAATCCAAGCCCATCCTCGAGAGCCTGCAGCTTGAACTCAACTAACCGCGCGCGATGTCCTTACGTTTAATTACAATCCTGACGACGCTGTGGATCGGTCTGCCCGCACAAGCGGAGCGAGCCAACCGCCCCAACTTCGTGGTGATCTTCACGGACGACCAAGGCTATGGCGATCTCAGTTGTTTCGGGGGCAAGCATGTTCACACCCCGCGCATCGATCGCATGGCCAAAGAAGGCGCCAAACTCACAAGCTTCTACGTGGCGGCCCCGGTTTGCACTCCGTCCCGAGCCGCGTTGATGACCGGTTGTTACCCATCGCGTATCGATATGGCGACCGGCTCGAATTTCGCCGTCCTGCTGGCAGGAGACCCCAAGGGGCTGAACCCCAATGAAATAACCATCGCCGAAATCCTGAAAACGGTCGGATACAAAACCGCCATCTCCGGCAAATGGCATCTCGGGGATCAACCGGAGTTTCTGCCCACTCGACAAGGGTTCGACGAGTTTTTTGGCATCCCCTTCAGCCACGACATTCATCCGTTTCACCCACGCCAGAACCACTTCAAGTTCCCGCCCTTGGCCTTGCTCGAAAACGAAACGGTCACCGAAATGGATCCCGACGCAGATTACCTGACCAAACGCATCACCGAACATGCGGTGTCATTCATTGAGCGCAACAAGGAAAACCCCTTCTTCCTCTACGTCCCGCACCCCATCCCGCATAAGCCACTCCATGTGGCCCCGCCGTTCATGAAAGGTGTGGCGAAGGAAATCACTGAGAAACTAAAACTCGAGAATGGCACGGTCGACTACAAGACCCGCGACCGTCTCTTTCGTCAGGCCATCAACGAGATCGACTGGTCGGTGGGGCGCATCCTCGACACCCTCAAAAAGCACGATCTTGACGACAACACGCTGGTGATCTTCACCTCCGATAACGGCCCCGCCATTGGCAGCGCCGGCCCGCTCAAAGGCCGCAAAGGCAGCACCTTCGAAGGCGGTATGCGCGAAGCCACAGTGATCCGTTGGCCCGGCAAAATTCCGGCGGGCAAAACCAATCCCAAACTCATGACCACCATGGATCTACTCCCCACCTTCGCCAAACTCGCCGGCGCCAAGCTTCCGAATGACCGCGTCATCGACGGCAAAGACGTCTGGCCGGTACTCACCGGCAAGGCGAGCACTCCGCATGAAGCCTTTTTCTACCACAGCCGCACCAACCTCAACGCCGTGCGCTCAGGCAATTGGAAGCTCCACGTTAACAAAGGCAAACCCACCCAACTGTACAATCTGGAAACCGATATCGGTGAAAAACAAAACGTGCTCAAGGCAAACCCTGACATTGTGCGTCGCCTCCAAAACCACCTTCAGGTGTTCACCAAGGATATCGCAAAAAACAGTCGGCCGGCCGCCTTTGTAAAAAACGCCAAACCCCTTTCCAAATAACTCATGAAACCTGCCTCACTCCTGAAGCTTGTTACTGAATTTCAAACACGCCAAACTCGACTGGTAACGAATCGTTCTCTGAAAATCACTCGTGTCCATTCGTGTTTACAAAAAGGAACAATCCAATGAAAAACTCCCCCCTCTGGCTCTGCCTCACCGCCCTCGCCTTCGCCCTCCACACCTCCCCGCTTCTGGCCCAGGAAGGTCAGGCGAATAAGCCGCGGGTGAATAATGAAAAGCCCGGTAGCCGCGGACAGGTGAAGCGCGTGCATCCGCATGCGCTCAAGCTGATCCTGCAGGGCAAGAAAAAGGAGGCCGCTGCCTACCTGTTTGAGACCTCCGCCTTTGAGGTAAATCCCAAACATACCCAGCTGTTGCTGGACATCGCCAACGACAAGCCCAACGCCTGGAAGTACGATGCCAAGACCTGGCCGTGGGAGCGTGTGCTGCCCGATACCTCACTCAAAAAAGATGCCCCGAGCGAGAAGTTCACCATCGCCTTTGGCGGCGGCTCAGGCTACGTGCCCGCCAACGAACGCGTGTGGAACACCATCGGCGCCATTGATCCACGCGCCATTCTCCTGCTCGGCGACAATGTTTACATCGACGACCCTGAAACACCAGAAATGCAACTGTTCCACTACTACCGTCGGCAAAGCCAGCCCGAATGGATGAAGCTCGCCAAGCGCGTGCCCATCTACGGCATCTGGGATGACCACGACTTCACCACCAACGACGGCTGGGGCGGGCCCGATATCGAGAAGCCCAAATGGAAGCGCAAGGTCTGGGAAATTTTCAAGGAGAACTACGACAACCCTTACTACGGCGGCGGCGAGAAGCAGCCCGGTTGTTGGTTTGATTTCTGGATCGGCAAGGTGCACTTCGTGATGATCGATGGCCGCTACTATCGCGAATCCCCGCGCAGCAAGGAGAACCCTTCCATGCTCGGCCCCGTACAATTGAAGTGGCTCAAGCAAACCCTCAAAAAACCGGCCACCTTCACTGTGTTCTGCACCAACGTGCCCATCACCCCCAAGGTGAAGCCCGGCTCAAAGGATACTTGGGACGGCTTTGCCGGCGAACGTCAGGCGATCTTTGAGCACCTGGCCAAGGAGAAGATTCCCGGTGTCATCATCCTCTCCGCCGACCGCCATCGGTCCGATGCCTACAAGATCGACACCGGCATTGACGGCATGTACCCGCTCTACGAATGGCAGTCCTCACGTCTCACCAATCAACATGTGCACGGCCTGATCAAGCACTCGCTTTTTGGTTACAACGAAAAGCAATCCTTCGGCCGCGTGGACTTCGATCTCAAGGCCGACGATCCAACCGTCAAATACACCATCATCAACATCGACGGCAAACCCATCCACGACCTCACCCTCAAGCGCAGCGAACTGCAGTTCAAATAAACGAACATCCTTTCAACCATGAAACTCACATCCGCTCTCACCACCCTCGCCGTGCTCCTTTTTGGAGCGTTCACCACGCAAGCCGCTCCCGATGGCGCCCGGCCCAATGTGATTCTCATCATGGCCGACGACATGGGCTACGAAGCGTTGTCCGCCAACGGCAGCGAATCCTGCAAGTCGCCCAACCTCGACAAGCTGGCAGCGAACGGCGTGCGCTTCACCAACTGTTTCTCCAACCCGATCTGTACGCCGTCGCGGACGAAGATCATGACCGGCCATTACAACGTCCGGAACTACGTGAAGTTTGGCTGGCTGGATCGTGAACAAACCACCTTCGCTCATCAGCTCAAGGCTGCCGGCTACGCGACCGCCATCGCCGGCAAGTGGCAACTCGGCAAAGACAAGGATTCACCGCAGCATTTCGGATTCGAACAATCCTGCCTCTGGCAACACACCCGAAGTGGTCGATCCAACGAAGATGGCAAACGCATCGACCGCCGCTTCGTCAACCCACTATTGGAGATCAACGGCGTGGAGAAGGATTACACCAACGGCGAATACGGTCCGCAGGTCTGCACCGACTTCCTCTGCGACTTCATCGACGCGAACAAGAAGAAGCCTTTCCTCGTGTACTACCCGATGATCCTCACGCACTGCCCCTTCGACCCCACACCGGACTCCACCGACTGGGATCCCAAGCGGCTCGGTTCCACCACCTACAAGGGCGACCGCGAAGATCCTCAGCGCCACTTCATTGACATGGTTGCCTACGCCGACAAGGCCGTCGGACAGATCGTGGCGCAGCTCGAAAAATCCGGTGTGCGCGACAACACGCTAATCATCTTTACGGGCGATAATGGTACGGACACACCCATTGTTACTCCCTGGAACGGAACTAAGGTTGTGGGTGGCAAAGGCACCATGAGCGACACGGGCACACGCGTGCCGCTCATCGCCAGTTGGCCGGCTGGCATCCAAAAGCCCGGGCGCGTAGTGGATGATCTCGTCGAGTTCACCGACATGTTCCCAACGCTCTGCGAAGTCACCGGCGCCAAGCTGCCTAAGAACCATCCCGCTGACGGCGCCAGCATCGTCCCCGTACTCCAAAACAAGGCGTCCGCCCGCACAAAGGATTGGATCTACATCTGGTACCGCAAGCAGGTCATGATTCGCAACAAGCAATACGCCCTCCTCGCCAACCAAGACGGCACCAACACCGCCTTCACCCGCTATAAAGGCCCTTTTGACGGCAAGCAGTTGAAGGACAACAAACTCAGCCAATCCGAGCGCGCGCTCAAGGACCAGTTCGAAGCCAAGCTCGCCGAGCTGGCCAAGACCCGCCTCACCACCGCCAGCAAAGAAGGCCGCATCCAAGGGCTGAAGAACAAGACCAACCGGTAAGCTTTTTCAAATCTACCAGAACATGAAACCCCTTCACCTTTTCGCCGCTATGTTGGTGACCGTATTCACCCTGCCCGCGCAAGGCGCCAAGCGGCAACCACCGCCGGTTCGCAAATTTGATGGACCGGGCGCGCCCAAGTTCATTCGACTCGATGCCAAGCCGGGGCTCAACCCGCCCGTGGCCGCCAATGGCAATTACCTGATTGGCCCGGAATACCAGCCGGCGCCGGAGACGAAGGCCAACCCCAATGTGCCGCAGGGCAAGATTCACCAGTTCAAAATCGATTCCCGCACCACCAAGCTGCTGAACCCCGGCATCGCGCGCAAGGTCTTCGGCACGGTCGATCCCAACAACCCCAAGACCTTGATCGTGGACACGCACAAGATTGATTACGTCCGCCAGATCACCGTTTACGTGCCCGCCCAGTACCGGCCCGGCGAGGCCGCTCCTTTCATCGTCTGCCACGACGGGCCCAAAGGAAAACCCAACCTCACCTTGCCCCGCATTCTCGATAACCTGATCGCCCAGAAACGCGTTCCCGCCCAGATCGCTATCATGGTGGCTAACGGCGGCGGCGATGCTCAAGGCCATCAACGCGGCAAGGAATACGACACCATGTCCGGCCTGTTCGCCGAATACATCGAGACCGAGGTGTTGCCGTTGGTGGAGAAAAACTGCGGCGTGAAACTCACCAAGAATCCGGATGGCCGGGCCGTGATGGGTAGCAGCTCCGGCGGTTCCGCCGCCCTGATCATGGCGTGGTATCGCACGGATCTTTATCACCGCGTGCTGACCACCTCCGGCACCTTCGTCAACCAGCAATGGCCGTTCAATCCCAAGACCCCCGGCGGCGCCTGGGATTTTCACGACCAGCTCATCCCGCAGAGTCCCAAGAAACCGCTTCGCATCTTTCTGGCCGTGGGCGACCGCGACAACTTCAACCCCAACGTCATGCGCGACGATATGCACGATTGGGTGGAAGCCAACCATCGCATGGCCAAGGTGCTCAAGGCCAAGGGTTACGATTACCAATATCTGTTTTGCCAAAACTCCGGCCACGGCATCCGCAACGCCAAGACCCAGTTCCTGCCCCACGCACTGGAATGGGTCTGGCACGGCTACAAACCGAAGGAGTAAACTTCTGAGCAACTCCTTTTACTTCACAAAATTTCGACCAAAGTTACAGTAAATGAATAATGAAATTATACCTTATTTGGAGATGTGCAAACGTGAAGGATCAAGCCTGCAAAGAGGCATGAATTACCGACTCGGACATGACCACTCAGTTATTTTAATGTCTGTGCGTCCTGGAGCCCCATACGAAGACCGATTAGAAGACAATGGTGAAACACTTATTTATGAAGGTCACGATATAAACAGAACAAGAACAGGCCCAAACCCAAAAACAGTCGATCAACCAGAAAAGTATTCAACAGGCAAGTTGACTGAAAATGGAAAGTTTAATTAAAGCAGCCCAACTAGCCAAGCGGCGCGAACAATTACCAGAACGGGTACGTGTTTATGAAAAAATCAAACCCGGGATCTGGACTTATAATGGTGTTTTCCATCTCATTGATTCCTGGCGAGAAAAATCTAATCGAAGACATGTTTTTAAATTTCGCCTTGTTGCTGTAGAGGGCGACGAAGATTTCTCTCGACCTGTAAGTATTGACATTCCACACAGAAGAATAATACCGACGAATATCAAGTTAGAAGTTTGGACTCGAGATCAGGGCCAGTGTGTTGAATGTGGATCGGAAGACAATCTCCACTTTGACCATATCCTTCCTTTTTCAAAAGGCGGAACCTCTATAACAACGGATAACATTCAGCTTCTTTGCATGCGACACAACCTTAAAAAATCCGCGAAAATACAATAAATCCCTCCAGGTAATCGCAATGAAAACAATTGACATTTACTCTGTTGCATATGCGCTCGTTTTCTTTGCATTTTCACCTGCGGCCGCCGCCAAGCCCAATGTGCTGTTCGTCATTTCGGACGACCTGAACTACGCCCTCGGCGGAGACGGCCATCCCGAATGCAAGACGCCGAACCTTGATCGGTTTGCCAAGACGGGCGTTAGCTTTACGCGGGCGTATTGTCAGTTTCCGTTCTGTGGTCCTTCGCGGGCTTCCATCATGACGGGCCAGTATCCGTTGGTGAACGGCGTGATGCGCAACGGAGGCAAGGTCGATCCCAACCGGGTGACCCTTCCCCGGCACTTTGCCAACCACGGCTATTGGAGCGCGCGCGTGAGCAAGATCTATCACATGGGCATCCCCGTCGACATCGTGCAAGGAACGTCCGGCCCGGACCATGCCGCTTCTTGGAGCGAGGCCCATAATATCACCGCCCTCGAAACGATGACGCCTGGCAAGCTGGCCGATTACACGCATCCAGACGCCGCCGAGCATTACCCCGCCGAACGCGCCAAATGGGCCGCCGCGCATCGTGAAGGGGCTCCCTACAAAATGCATCCCTCCATCCGCGGCGATTACGCCGTGCTCGAAGTAGCGGATAAGGACACCGGATTACTCGCCGATACCCTGGCCGTCGACAAGGCCCTCGCACTGCTCAAAGGCCGCCAAGGCCAGGCCAAGCCCTTCTTTCTCGCTGTCGGCTTGGTGCGCCCGCACTTTCCGTTTGTGGCGACCGAGGGCAGCCTTGAACCTTATGATGCCCATCGAATGGCTCATCCGGATTTTCCGCAGGACGATCACGCCGACATGCCGACCGGCTCCAAGGGACGCATGATGGAGCTAAAGAAAACCGCCGTCCGGGAAGTCCGCCGCGGTTACTACGGCGCGGTCACTTACATGGACGCGCAATTTGGCCGCCTCATGAACGGGCTCGATCATCTCAAGCTTCGCGGCAACACCATCGTCGTCTTCGTCTCCGACCACGGCTATCTGCTGGGCGAACATCAGATGTGGAAAAAAGGCGTCCTTTGGAACGAAGCCATCCATGTCCCGCTCATCATTTCCGCGCCCGGCAAAAAGCAAGGCGCGCGCACGAATCACATCGTCGAACTCATCGACCTGTATCCTACCCTCGCCGAACTCGCGGGCTTGCCTCCCGAACCCAAGGCCCAAGGGCAAAGCCTCGTACCGCTGTTGAATAACCCAGACGCAAAACTCCCGCGTCAAGATGCCTGGACAACCGTCGCGCGCGGCCATGGCCTACGTTCCGGCAAATGGGCCTTCATGTGGTACCCCGCCTCCAAGCGCACCAAAACCGAAGGATTCATGCTCTACGACATGGAGAAAGATCCGAAACAATTCACCAACCTCGCCAATGACCCCGCCCACGCCGCCATCAAGGCCAAGCTCTTAGAGCGCTTGAAAGAACGGCTCAATGAAGTAAAGTGAACGGTGATGAGATTCTCAATTGCGCTATGTGCACTGGCCATTCTGACACCCGCGGTAATTGCCGAACCGCCGCCGGCATTGGAGCGTTACCGTAATTTGGAGTTCCCACCGCGACCGGAGAATTTTGACAAGGGTTGGCGTGAACGGGTAGCGCTGGAATTTGAGATTATCAATCAGGCCAACCTGTCCTCCCTGCGCGCGGGTCTGACTGACAAAAACGAATTTGTACGATCCATGGCCGCCCGGGCGCTGGGCATTCGTGGAGACAAGGCCTCGGCCAATGCGCTGGCGGAGGTGGCCCGGAAAGATCGGGAGTTCATGGTTCGCATTCGGGCCGTGGAATCACTTGGTCTGCTCAAGATGAAGGCGGAGGTGATTGAGGCGGCAAAGAAGGATCGCCAAGGCGCTGTGCGCTGGTCGGCTGATTTGGCCGCTGACCAGCTCAAGAGCAAACAGGATTGTGCCGGCCAAATTCGGCGGGCGTTTGCGGCGGGCATTAACCGCAAGAAAATGGGCTCGGCAATGATCGGGCAACCCGCTCCGGATTTCACCGCCCAAACGCTGGACGGCAAGCCCTTCAAGCTATCGACCGTTCTGGGCAAGAAACCCATTGCGCTGTATTTTGCGGCCTTCGATCAATGAGGCGGCTGCATGCATGAGCAGGCGCAGTTGCGCCTGAAAAAAGAAGAAGTCCTTAAGCTGGGTGCAGAAGTATATCTGATCCAGTCCCATGACCTGCTGCGCACCCGGGTGTTTAAGGAGGAGAATCGGTTGCTCTCCCGCGGCAACGGCCCGTTCGCCAAACAAAAGAGCCTCGTCTTCAGCACGGCACTGGCTGATCCGGCGGGACAGGCGGCAGCGATTTATGGGGTTGCCCGCAAATGCATCCGCTGGGGCGGCTGGGTAGAGAACAACCCTTGTTGGTTCGTTATCGATCGCAAAGGCATTCTCACCTACGCAGCGCATCCCACGTTTGCCTCGCCTACTTCCTATGTAAAGGAAGTTGACGATATGCTAAAAGCACTGGAGCAAGCTTCCCGCCACTCCAATTAGCCCCCGCTAAAAGCTGGCCTTCGCAGGCGCTTTGGTACAGATTCCCCGCCCATTATGATCCGTTTCCTTACGCTTCTCTTTGCACTGACATTGCCCATCAAGGCCGAGAATCGCCCGCCCAACATCGTGTTCATTTTCATTGATGACTGGGCCTGGAACGGCACCCCGATTGCCTTTGATGAGGCGATGGCCAATTCCAAAATGCCCGTGCTGCAGATGCCGCATCTCAAGCGGCTCGCACGCGATGGTATGAAGTTTCGCAACGCCTACGCCTCGCCGCAGTGTTCGCCTTCGCGTGTGTGTGTGCAGACCGGCCAATCCTCCCCGCGCAATGGCTACACCGTGTTCTCGAATGCGCTCGGGCAGGAATATTTTAACGTCAAGAAATCGCGCGGCCTGCCGGTGATCTCCTGCATCTCGGATATGACACTCGATCCCGAGGCCGTGACCATTCCGGAGGCGCTCAAGCCGTTGGGCTATGCGAGCGCGCATTTTGGTAAATGGCATATGCGCGGCGATCCCGGCGCTGAGGGGTACATCGCGCATGACGGCGATACCACCAACGACCCCGGCAACACCGTGGGCAAAGTCGCCCGCCAACCGGATGATCTTACCGACCCCAAGCTGATGTTCAGCGTCACCCAACGCTCGATGGACTTCATCGACGCACAGGCCAAGGCGAAGCGGCCTTTTTACCTGCAGATTTCCCACTACGCCATGCACGAGGGCCGCGAATGCCTGCCCGCCACGCGCACCAAGTACGTGAAACATCCCGCCGTGCAGGCCTACTACAAGCGCGCCGGCAAGACCGCCGACAACATCAACCGCAAACAAGACCCCGCCATCTGGCTGGGCATGGCGGAGGATCTCGACCGCTGCATCGGCGACGTGCTCGCCAAGCTTAAGCAGGCCGGCATTGCGGACAACACCTACGTCGTGGTGATGTCCGACAACGGTTATCGTCACAAGGAACTCAAGCTGCATCCCAAGCTCACCCAGCCCATGCACGCCCACAAATGGTGGGTGTGGCAGGGCGGCATTCGTGTGCCGATGATTGTGCGCGGCCCCGGCATCCCCGCCGGCAGGACGTTTGATGGCAACGTGGTGAACTACGATCTGCTCCCCACCTTCGTCGACTGGGCTGGCGGTCAGCCCGGGAAATTAAAAGACATCGACGGCGTTTCCCTCGCCGACTATTTGCGCGGCAAAAAACCGGACGAGGCTTTCCTCAAGCGGCACCTCTATTTTCATTACCCGCACAACCGCACCTCCATGCCGCACTCGGCCATTGTCTCCGGCACGGACAAGGTCATCCACTTTTACGACCACGACGACATCCCGATGCTCTTCGATCTCGCCAAGGACGAAGCCGAGACGACCAATCTTGCCGGCAAGCATCCAGAGCGCCATCAGGCGCTCTTCGGTGAGATGATGCGCTACCTCAAGGCCGTCGACGCCCGCATCCCCAAGGTGAACCCGGACTTCGATCCCGAGGCGTACAAACAAATGGAAGCGTACGAAAAACGCCTGCCCTACGGCCCGTTCAAGGGACGCCGGCCGGCCGGTGATGACGAATAATCCTTTAACACTCCATGAAACGAATGACACTATTGATCGCGGCACTGCTCATTGCAGTCCCGTTACACGGCGAGAACGCAGACCGCCCGAACATCCTCTGGATTACCAGCGAGGACAATAGCATCTCTTGGCTGAGTTGTTACGGTAGTAAAAATGCCAAGACCCCCAACCTAGATCAGTTTGCCAAGGAAGGCTTTCGTTACCTGCACTGCTTCGATAACGCGGCCGTCTGCGCTCCCACGCGATCTACTTGGATCACCGGCCATTACGCCATCTCCATTGGCACCCAGCCAATGCGAAGCCGTTACAAGATTCCGCACGACAAGATTCCCTACTATCCAGACCTATTGAAAGCCGCGGGCTACCACGTTTCTAATGGCGGTAAGACTGATTACAATATCGGCGGCAGAGACGATAAGGATACTTGGCGGGTCGATGGAAAACTAGCCAAGCGCCAGCCCGGACAAAAATTCTTCCAAATCCGCAACATAGGGGACAGCCACGAAAGCCGAGCCTTCCCGAAGAATGCCGGCCAAGTGAAGACTGACCCCGCCAAAATGGTCTTACACGCCTACCATCCTGACCTTCCAGAGATGCGGATGACTTACGCGACTTACACCGATGCGGTCCAGCGCATGGACGCCAAAGTTGGTGAAATTCTCGCTCAACTTAAGGCAGACGGACTCGCGGATGACACCATCGTCGTTTACTGTTCGGATCATGGCGGCGTCTTGCCTCGCAGCAAACGCTTCCTCTATTCGAGTGGAACGCATTGCCCTCTCATCGTTCGTATTCCAGAAAAATGGAAGCATTGGTGGCCCGCCGAAAAACCGGGGATGACCGTGGATCGCATCGTTAGCTTTGTCGATATGCCTAAAACATTCCTTAGCCTTGCGGGTGCCGCAGTCCCCAAAAGCTACCAAGGGCGCATTTTTCTCGGTGGCGACATCGAGCCGGCCCCAAAATACCACCTCAGCTTTCGGGAACGAGCCGACGAGTGCTCTGACATGGTCCGCGGCATGCGTGACGAACGGTATGCTTACATTAAAAACTATATGCCTTGGGCCCCTAACGGACAAAAGCTCCGATACATGTGGACGATGACCGGCACCCAAGCCTGGGAAAAACACTACCAAGACGGCAAGTGCGATGCGGTGACCGGACGTTTTTTCCGCCCTCGGCCCTCTGAGGAGTTCTTTGATACCGTGAATGACTTCGACAATATCCACAACCTAGCCAACTCCCCCCAACACCGGGCCAAGCTTACCGAGTTGAAACAGGCTTTACGTAAGAAACAATTGGAACTGTTCGACTCGGGTCTGCTGCCTGAAAACATGCGGGTACGCCGGGCCGAAGCCCATGGGCTGACGATCTACGAAATGGTCCGAGACCCAAAACTTTACCCTCTCGAAAAGTACCTAGACTTTTCCGACTTGGCCCTATCCCGAAATCCCACCAACCTGAATCAGCTGATCAAGGGCATGAACGACCCGGACGAAGGGATTCGCTACTGGGCCATCTGTGGCCTGTTCCTTCTCGAAGAAAAAGCCAAGCCTGCGCTCAAAACTATAGAAAAAGCGCTAATTGACGACAGCACTGAAGTCCAAATGATGGCCGCATGGACCCTGCACAAATTCGGAGACCAAGAGAAAGCCGCAGCCGCTTTATCCGCGGTCCACAAGGTCTCGAATAAGGACAAACCCCTTTATGAATCCATCAAGCGCTGGATGAACGCGGTTCACCCAAAACACTAAGCTCATACTCCGATGACCATTCACGCATCGCTCCGTTCACACCTGTTTTGCATTCTGTGGAGTTTCATACTGCTCCCGTTCATCACCCTGCCCGCGGCGACCAAACAGCAACCGAATGTCCTCTTCCTCGCAGTCGATGACATGAACGACTGGATCGGCTGCTTAAACACCACCCCACGGGCGCTCACGCCGAACATCGACAAACTGGCCGCGCGCGGCGTGAACTTCTCCAACGCCCACACCGCCGGCGTGTATTGTGCCCCCAGTCGCGCCGCAATTTTCTCCGGCCAATTCGCCTCCACCACCGGCTGTTATCAGAGCGCCACTTATTTTGTGGAACACCCCCAAATCGAATCGCTGCAAACCAGCTTCGCCAAGGCCGGCTATGCCACTTATGGCGGCGGCAAACTGTTTCATCATCCGGCCGGCAACATCGACACGCGCAACTGGACGGAGTTTTTTCTGCGCAATCCACACCAGCGGAATGCCGGTTGGCCGATGGAATCGTGGAGCAAGGAAACCCCCTTCCCTCACCCGTTCCCGGCCAGTTCGTACAACGCCGGACAGGAAATCAGTGGCGGCCTCTTTCTTGAGTGGGCGCCGATTCCGAATGATCAGGAGGAACACCTCGCCGACACCCAGCGCGCCAATTGGGCGGTGCAGCAACTCCAGAAAAAACACGATCAACCCTTCTTTCTGGGCGTGGGGTTTTACGCCCCGCATTATCCGAATTATTGTCCGCAAAAATATTTCGATCTCTACGAGACTGAGAAAATCAAACTGCCCCCGATCAAGAAGGACGACCTCGCCGATTTACCGGCTCGGATTCAAAAGATTCGAACCAACCGCGCCCGAGTCCATGACAAGCTGGAATCGCTGGACGCCGTGGATGACGCGATCCATGGCTACCTCGCCTGTATCAGTTATGCGGATGCCATGATCGGCCGTGTGCTGGATGCGCTCGAAGCCAGCCCGCATGCCAACAACACCCTCGTCGTGCTCTGGAGTGATCACGGCTACCATCACGGCGAGAAAGGGCAATGGGGCAAACACACCCTTTGGGAGCGCACCTCCAACGTCCCCTTCATCTGGGCCGGCCCCGGCGTCGCCAAAGGGGAGCGTACCGACGTCACCGTTAGTCTGATCGATATCTATCCAACCCTTGCCGAGATGTGCCAACTGCCCAAGCCGCATCAATCGCTCGAAGGCACCTCGCTGGCCGCCACCTTGGGCAAGCCCTCAGAAGCCAAGGATCGCACCGTGTTTTTGCCGTATCTGCAACCCGGCGAATACGCCGCCATCAACCGCGACTGGCGTTACATTCGCTATGCCGATGGCGAGGAACTCTACGATCTCAAGGCCGACCCGAACGAATGGCACAACCTCGCCGATCAACCCCGGCACGCGGCCGTGAAAACCAAACTAGCGGCAATTGCCCCGAAACAATTCGCCCCACAAGCCCAGAAGTTTAACGTCAAACGCGATCTCGTGGTGAAAGACGGCCGGTTTGAATGGAAATACCGAAAAGGCAACACCACGCCAACCCCGACCTTTAAACCGCCCGTGACGTCCAAACCCGTCGCCCCAAAACCAACACAGCCTAAGGAGAAATTACCCAATACACTTCACCTCAAGCGATAATGAACAGAACGAAATCAATGATCGCTATATCACGTGTTATAATCGGCCTACTGTTTCTACTGGCTGCCATCTTAACTGAAGCTGCGGACCGGCCAAACGTATTGTTAATCGTATGCGATGATTTGAACACACACGTATCCCCCGCCGGTTACGAGCCGATTCACACGCCGGTGATGAAACAGTTCGCTACCGAAGCCCAAACGTTTCAGCGGGCGTTTTGCCAATATCCCGTTTGCGGCCCCTCACGCGCTTCGTTCATGAGCGGACTCTATCCTGAATCAACTGGGGTACTCGATAACACAGCCGATATCCGACAAACCCGACCGAACACTGTGAGTTTGCCGCAACATTTCAAACAACACGGCTACTGGACCGGCGGCGTGGGTAAACTGTTTCACACCCCGAAGCACGACCACGGGGACGCTGCCTGGAATATCAATCTACGATTCGACAATGATGAGTTGCCCAATGTCCGTGCAGCTCGTCAGAAGTTTGAGGCAGAACACGGTTCAGTAGAAACGGGCCCTAACCGTCGTCGATGGCGCACACTAAAGAAACAGGTTTCAGCCAAACTCAGTGGCCAATCCCCGCCGGGCCATGGCCCCAGCGGCCTCACTGATGCCCAGCATAAGGATGGTAAAAACGCCCGGCAAGTCGCCCAATGGTTAACCCAAAAGACGTATGGAGATCAGCCATTCTTGATCGCCTGCGGCATCCAGAAACCGCATGTGCCCTTTCTGGCACCTAACAAGTATTTCGATCTCTATCCGTTAAACAAAATCACCTATAAACCGGACCATCCAAAACTTTGGGATTCGCTCCCCTCATTGGCCAAGGTGAAACGCTACGAATCGTTTGGTTTCGAGCTCGGCAAGGAAAATGACGCCTTACGCCGCGAATATACACAGGCCTATCATGCGTGCATTTCATTTATCGACGCGCAGATCGGAATCATGCTTGAGGCTCTCAAGCAAAGCGGCCACTGGAACAATACCGTGGTGATCATCACCTCCGATCATGGCTATCATCTCGGCGACCATTTTCTTTGGGGCAAGGTCACTCTATTCGATATTGGAGCCAAGGTTCCATTAATCATCCGCGCCCCCGGCCTCACCCAAGCTGGCAGCACATCGCAGGCGATGGTGGAGTTAATCGATCTGTATCCCACCCTCGCCGATCTGGCCGGCTTACCCAAGCCGACACATTTACAAGGCACCTCGCTTCGGCCACTCCTTGGGCATCCGGAACGACTCGGTAAAAAGAAATTTGCTTACACAATCGTCACACGCGGCCCCAAGCTGGGCTACGCATTGCGTAATCAAAACTGGCGTTACGCAAAATGGCCCGATGGTGAGGAACTCTATAACCTTAATTCCGACCCAGAAGAGAAACAGAACCTGGCCGGAAAACCCCATCTCAACGAACGTCTCATGGAATTTCGCCAGAATCTCGCCGCCAAACAGATTGAATCTGCCTCCAAAAAACGGTAGTCTTATTGCCGGTTTGGCATCACTTATTTTCCATCCACGCTTACGCGTTTTCGTCTGCTTACTTGGCTTTGTCCTGGGAGGGCTGTCGTCCGTTCAGGCCGAGCGCCCATCGCCGCTGCAGTCTTACAAAACCGATATTCTGCCGCTCATTCAAAAGCATTGCGTCCAATGCCACGGGCCGGAGAAACAGAAGGGCAAGTTTCGGATTGATACGCTCGGGGCAAATTTGCACGAAGGCGAAAGTGCCGGCTACTGGCATGAGGTGCTGGACCAGCTCAACGAAGGTGAGATGCCGCCAACGGACGAAAAGCAGCTGACCCAGACCGAGCTGAACCGCTTTACCGCCTGGCTGGAATCGGGTCTCAAACAAGCCGCCGCCAAGCGTTCAAGCACGGGCGGACGTCAACTCATGCGACGCATGAGCCAGTACGAGTACCAGTACACGCTGGAGGATTTACTGGGCGGCCGGCTCGATTACACCGCCCACATCCCCGGCGATCTCTCAGGCGAGGACGGCCTCATGACCAACGCCAAACACCTCGGCATGTCGCCCGTGCTCATGAACGGCTATATGGAAGTGGCGCTCATGGCGCTCGACGAAGCCCTGCCGGAGACGCCCAGCAAGATTCACAAGGCGACTCACACTCAATTCCAGCCCGCCAAGATTCGTGGCCAACGAGAATTGGGGGTTCCCAAACGCAAGAATGGCGAACCCAAGCCCAAGACCCAAATCGTACGGACCGATCCGCGCGTCATTGCGCCGACTCCCGGTTTCAAGCTCTCCCACTTCAAGGCGGACCTGCCGCGCAAGGTCACCTTCGTGGAACGCCCCTTTTCCGGTCGGTTCGCCATTCGCTTGAAGGTGAAGGCCACGGCGGATTCCATCGGTCGCCTGCCGGAGCTGACCCTTCACGTCGGCCACCGTGCCTCGGGCGATTACGACCCCAAGAAAATCATGGGCCGTCAAATGGTCGATCCCGCCAAGGGCGAACACGTCATTGAATTCACCGGCAACATCGAGGATTTCCCGCTCGGCAAAAAAGACGGCTACTACAATGGCAGCGGCAGTCACGATGTGACGCACCTGTCCGTGTACGTTTGGAACACCGCCGAGCCAAAGGAACGGTACACTCGGTTCACGCCACTCGACGAGGTGGACGAGCCATTGATCCATCTGGTGTCCGTGGAAATGGAAGGGCCGCTCTTGGACGGGTATCCCAGCGAGACGGCCAGAAACCTCTTCCCGCCCCAGCCGGCCAACCTCAATGAAGCCGCGCACATCCGGCAAACACTCGCCACCTTCATCGGCCGCGCCTTCCGCCGCGAAGCTCGTCCGGAGGAAGTAGACAACGCCTTCGCCGCTTTCGGACGTTTCAAAAAACTGACCGGCGACGACCAAGACGCCATGCGCAAGACGATGGCCACCCTGCTCGTCTCCCCGAAATTCCTCTACCTCGTGGAGCCCTCGCCTGAAGCCAAGCCCAAACAGGCCCGGCGGCTCAACGCCTATGAACTGGCCACCCGCCTCTCCTATTTTCTCTGGGCCTCCATGCCCGACAACGAATTGCTCGCCCTCGCCGCCAACGGTCAATTGCTGCGGCCCGAGGTCCTCAAGGAACAAGTTACGCGCATGCGCAAGGACGCCAAGTTCCGCCGGTTCGCCCGGCACTTCAGCCACCAATGGCTCGGCCTGCCGTCGCTGGAGAACGTCGCCATCAACCCCAAGCTGCACCCTGATTTCACTGACGCCACCCGCGAAGCGCTCAAGGAGGAAACCCTCGCCTTTGCCGAGCACGTTTTCGCCCACGACCTCAGCGCGCTGAATTTCGTTCAGTCGGACTTCGCCATGCTCAACAACACACTGGCCAAGCATTACGACATTGCAAACGTGCACGGCTCGCATTTTCGTCCCGTGAAGCTGGCCGCCCAATCCGCCCGCGGCGGCGTGCTCACGCAGGGCAGCGTGCTGCTCATGGGCAGTGACGGCGCCGAATCCAACCCCATCTACCGCGGCGTGTGGCTCCGCAAACGCCTCTTCGCCGATCCGCCGCCACCACCGCCGCCCGGCGCGCCGCCCTTGGAGAAGAAGGACGATTCCAAGCTCTCCCTCAAGGAACAGATCGCGGCGCACCGCGAGAACGCCGCCTGCGCCCGCTGCCACAACAAGATCGATCCGTGGGGCATTGCCTTCGAGGCCTACGATCCCACCGGCCGCCTCAAGGCCACCGCCTTCGATGCCTCCACCATTTTGCCCGACGGCGCGGAAATCGACGGACTACAGGCCCTGCAAGATTACGTGCTCGAAAAGAAATCGCGCGACTTCGCCCACGGCTTCGTCCGCCGCATCACCGGCTACGCGCTGGGCCGTCAACTTGAGTACTCCGATGATCCGCTCGTCGAACAACTCACCGACAATTTGATTGCCAACGAATATCGCGCCGGTAGCCTTATCGAAGGTCTGGTCACCAGCGCCGCTTTTCTCACCAAATAGATTTAGCAACACTCATAAGCACATGAAAAAGTCCTGGCACCTTTCCCGTCGTGAAGTCCTCCGAGGCTTGGGCGGCATCTCCCTGGGCCTGCCGTTTCTGGAGGCCATGGCGGCGACCGCGCCCAAGCAAGCCACCGCGCCCAAGCGTCTGGCCTGCATGTTTTTCCCCAACGGCGTCACCCTGCCCAAGGAGAATGACCCGCACCACGCCGAGTGGCATTGGTTCCCCAAGGGAGAGGGCAAGGGCTTTAAGCTGAACAAGTCCACCGAATCGTTCGAGCCGCACCGAAACGACATCACGTTCCTATCCGGCCTCTCCCATCCCGCCGGACGGCACATGGCCGGCCATGGTGTTTCCGACGTCTTTCTCACCGCCGGCCCCGTGGATGCCAACTCTTACCAGAACACCGTTTCCTTTGACCAACTTGTGGCGGAGAAAAATGGCCGCGACACCCGCCTGCCGTTCCTGCCGCTCTCCGTCGGCGGCGGCGTCGGCACGCTTGGCCGCACCCACACCCTCTCCTACACCAAGACCGGCCAACCCATTCCCGCCGAGAGCAACATTCGCCGCTGCTTTAACCTCATGTTCGGTCAGGAAAAGGATAGCCTCGATAAGGCGCGGCGCGAATTACTTGTGCGCAAGAGCATGCTCGACGGTGTGCTGGAGGATTCCCGCTCGCTGAAGACCCGCCTCAATGCCGCCGACCGGAGCACGCTCGACAACTACCTCGACTCCGTTCGCCAACAGGAGCAACGCATCCAGCGTCTCGAAAGCTGGCTCGACCGCCCCAAGGCTGAAGTCGCCGAGACGTCACTCAGCATCGACGCCACCAGCGCTAACATGCAGGACTACGTCCGGGCCTTTTACGATCTTATGTTCCACGCCTTCCGCACCGACACCACGCGTGTCATCACGCACATGCTCGGCATCGAAGGCGGCGGCTCCAAGTCCGACCATTTCCCCACCGCCCTCGGCCTCGACGCCCATCACGCCCTGAGTCACCGCCGCAAAACCTCCTTCAAGGACTGGGGTGTTTGGGACAAATTCATGAACGAAAACTTCGCCTACCTCCTGAAGCAACTCTCGGAAGCCCCCGAAGGCGAAGGCAGCGTGCTCGACAACACGCTGATTATGTACGGCTGCTCCACCAGCACCACGCACCTAGCGCGGAACTACCCGCTGATCCTTGCCGGCGGCAAGAACATGGGCCTGCAACACGGCCACTTCCGCAAGTTCGACGAGGACAAAGTCCGCCTCGCCGACATGTACGTCACCCTGCTCAACACCCTCGGCGTGGAGACCCAGCAGTTCGGCGACAGCACCCGCGAGCTAAACGAGATTCTGCAGGCGTAGTTAGCGCGCCACCAAGTCCGAAATGCCCGCGTCCCACTTGAGCGTGGCCGCGCGGGTGAGATCGCCGGTGGCGGAAATACGGTAGGCCGTCAGGGTTGCGCCGGTGGTGGCGGTCACCAGCAGATATTTTCCATCCGGCGACAACGCGAAGCCCCAAGGAATCTTGTCCGATTCCGTCAGCCCAAGAAATTCCGCGTGTCCGTTCTCCAGCACGCGATAGCGGCTGACTCGGTCGAAATCCTGCCGATGCCCGCGCAGGCCGCCGAAGAGAAACTTGCCGTCCGGCGTGATCACCAAATCCGACGCGCTCAGGCCCATCTTGGACATCCCCTGCGGCAGCACCGTGAGGTCCTGTTCAATCTTCAACTGCCCATTGGCCTGGCGCCAATACGTCGAAAGCCCAATGCCCTGTTCGTTGGTGAAATACACCATCGGCAATTTTGGATGATACGCCATGTGACGTGGCCCCGTCCCCTCCGGCGTGCGGGCATCCTTCGGCTCCAAGGCCGTGATCGCGCCCGTGTCGCCGTTGTAACGATACTGCAATAACGCGAGATTCCCTTTCACATACGGGATATACAAATTCCGATTATCCGGCGACACCAACACGCAATGCGCCGCATTGATCCCTTCATCCACCGTCGCCACCGACTTGCCGGGCACGCCGTCCTTATCCAGCGGATACACATGCAACCGTCCGTTGCCGTAGCTCACGCCCAATAGATGTTTGTGCCCGCGATCCACGCTCAGGTAACAGGCACCGTCATTGAACTGCACGGGCACGTGCTTTTCATACGCGCCCTTGGCCGACAACGACACCACGGCGCCCGGCACCTTGCCCGGATCCCCACCGGTCGCCGTCACGTACAGCAACGGCTTGACCGGATGCGCAGTGATCACGCGGCCCGACAAGCCCAGAGCTACTTTGCGTTCCACCTGCAACTGTAGTCCTTTTCCCTTCGGTGTTGCTTTCACGATCCACAACGTGCCGGACTTCGAGCTTGGAGCAAACACGCGGAACCCCTCGGCCTCCGCCATGAATGACAAAAGGAAAACGGAAACGAATAACGAGATGATCTTCATAAAATTGTGTTGGAGTGAATCGGCGCAATTAGCGCTTCAGGTGTTTCGTGAAAAAATCGAGGGTAATCTTCTTGGCTTCCGGCGTGATAAATTCCGGCCCACCATGACCAGCGCCTTCCAACGCCAACAGCGTGGACTCCACCCCGTGCGCCCGCAGCTTGGCGTCCAGCTTCTCGCTTTGCACCAGCGGCACGCCTTTATCCGCCGTGCCGTGCATAATCAGAAAGGGCGCATCCCCTCGGCTCACGTTGTCTAACGCACTGGCGTCCTTGGCGAGCTTCGGCACCTCCCGCACAGTGGCCCCAAGCAACTTCGCGCCGTTGGATTGTGCGATGTCCGCCTCAGTGCGGCCGTTGCCCACGTTGTTTGGCGGCATCGTTAGCAATTCGCTTGGACCATACCAGTCCATCACCGCCTGTACCCGACTGGAGGTCTTCTCCGCACCGGAAAACGGGCGCGTGCCCATCAGTGCCACCAGATGTCCGCCGGCCGAGGTGCCCCAGCAACCGACACGCTGATCATCGAGATTGTATTTCTTGGCATTCTCCCGCACCCAACGCACCGCGGCGTAACAGTCATTGATCTGATCCGGCCACTGGCCCTTGTCGATCAGGCGATAGTTGATCGACGCAATGGCAAACCCGTACGGCACCATCCAGACCCCGCGCCGGCCACGATCCTTGTTGCCGTTCTTCCACCCGCCACCATGCACAAACACAATCACCGGCACCGGTTCCTTGGCCGCCTTGGGCCGATACAAATCCAGCTTCAAAGAAATCCCCTTCGGCGCGGCGTACTCAATGTCCTTCAACACCTCCACCGAGGCCGGCAGTTCCGGTTGGGGTTTCTTTTTCTTGGCTGTTTTCGATGCAGCATCCGCCAACAAGTTGGGGACCAAAGCGAATGAGAACAGCATCAGGATTGAGAGGAATCGTTGTTTCATAAATGGATCATGGTTTGAGTTGCTTCAGCTCCGCATCCGTCCACGGCGTGGTGCGGGATTGGTATTGTTTGCGAAGCCGATTCACCTCGTCCTTCGTAATCGGAGGGGCCTTCCGGCCCCAGGCAAACCGGAGGTAGCTCAGCAGCTCCGCCAGCCGATCATCGCGGGTGATCCCCAGTGACGCGGCCGGGGCCATGAAACCGCCGGCGTAGGTTTTGCCTTCGATCGGACCGGTGAGTCCGTGGAGCATGGCGGGTATGAGTTGGGAGGGATCGCCCCCAACGCGTTTGGAATCCGCCAGCGAGGGCGCCAACTGTAATTCTGTGCCCAAGACCGGCACGCCCTTGCCATCGGGCCCGTGGCAGGTGATGCAGTGCTCATAATACTGTCGCTCGCCGCCGGTGATATATTTCCGCATCTCGTTGGGCATCGACTCCGGGAAATCCAGTCCACGATCCCAGTTGGCCAACGCGCCCTTCCAATTGGCACTCACCGTCGTGCGGCTAGCCACGGGCAGTTTGGCAAACGCGCTGCCATCGGCCACCGCCTTGGGCAGCGGTTGATCCTTTTTACCCCAGAGCGAGACGGTCACCGCCTGCATCACGCCCCGATCGGCCATGTGACGCTGAGCTGTTTGCTGAATGAGCGCCTCAGCGGCGGGATCATCGAGGGTGCCCAACGTGAGCACAAGTTGCTCCACCACGCGTGGATCGCGCTCGGCACCCAGTGGTTTCAGGCGATCGAGATGGGCCTCCAAATTTCCCTCGGCAACCTGAATGGCGGCCGTCCGCAACAGCGGTTGGCGATCGGTGAGCAAGGAATCCAGCACAGCATCGGACACAGCATCCATGCCCTCCAACGTCCAAAGCGCGTGCAGGCGGCCGAGTGGATTTTGCGTAAACATCGCGGTGGATTCGAGCAACGGAATGACCGTTTCCCGATCCGGTCGCAGCAAGATGAGCCGCTGGGCGGTGTCGCGCCACCACCCGTTGGCATGCTGCAAATGGCGAACAAGTTCGGCGGTGGTTTCCTGCAGCATGCGCGGCTTTGACCCCGGCTTGAAGTCACGATGGCGAATCCGCCAGATGCGCCCGCGCAATCGGTTCGCGGCCAAACCGGATTCGGCCGTAAACTTGCGCGCGTTGGGATTCATCCAGGGCGCATCCTGAATGATGCCGCGGTACATGTCCGTGACATACAACGTGCCATCCGGGCCGGTGGCCGTGTTTACAAACCGACTATTGATATCCGGCGAGCGCAGGAATTCCGCCGTACCCGGCTCGGCCTTGGTGAGCATGAGTTTGCCCTGCTCAAACCCCACCTTCGCCCGACGCACAACGTGGATGGTGGGGTCGCAGAAGAAATAATCACCGCGCGCGGCCGACGGTAATTTATCTCCGCGAAACACACTCTGCCCGCAGGCGGAAGTAAACGCGCGCACCTTAGCCGCGGGTCCGCCTCGATCATTGAGGAGGCAAAGGCTTTCGACGTTCATAAACGCCGGCGTATAGGGATTACCCAGCGTGACCAGATCGCCAGCGGGCAGTTTATTACTGAGCCGACGCGGCGTAAGCCAATACTTGGGATGCATCTGCGCAGCCTTGAGCGGATGGGTGTTATCAATCCAAAACAAACGACCGGCGTTGTCGTACGTGAGCCCCCACTGCGTCCAATGACTGGGCTGCGACTGCGGCCGCCATGTCCCGTCGGTGAACCGGTAACGTTCCATGTTGTAGGTGATGTAAATCCAGTTATCGAGATTCCACACCAACCCGGAATCCTGATGCTCCACGGAGGTGTTGGGGCCGTTGCGGCTGCGCGGGCCATATTCGAAGAGCGGTTTCTTTTCATCAGCCACCCCGTCGCCATTGGTATCGCGATAGGCGATCACGTCCATCGTGTCAGTTTCGCGCACAGCGATCCAGTCGTCCAAGGGCAGAATCATGCGCGGCAGATTGAGGCCCTCCACAAAGGTCGTCACTCGGTCCATGCGGCCGTCGCCATCGGTGTCCTCCAACCGCTTGATGCGGCCGTTGCGCAGAGTCTTGGTGCCCTTGCCGTTTTCGTCCTGCATGTAGCTGCGCATCTCGGCCACGTACAACGCGCCATTGGCATCCCAGACCGTGAGTACAGGCTCCTCAATCTGCGGTTCGGCAGCAACCAGTTCCGCCACAAAGCCCGGGGCTAGATCAAATGTCGCCAATTCCTCTTCAGGCGTGAGTACGCAATATGGGTTAGCTGCCTTCTTCCGGTTCGCCTCAGCACGCGCTTTAGCCAGAGCCTCCGGTTCCGGCTGGGTCCAGCGCACTTGATGCGGTGGGCTCAGGCTCGTCTCATCCCGACTGGGGAATCCTTCCGGAACCGGCAAAGACACCTTGCCCGTGGCAAGGTATTCGCAACTGCGCGCGACAATCGTCTGAAAGCCCACGCAATACAGCGCATCCCAAATGCTATCGCCTTTGTAAAAATGCCCCATGGACGTCACGATTGTACGGCCCTGTCCGTAAGTCACTTCCCAGGTGATCGGCTCGTGCTGGCCAGTACCGCTTTGTTTGGGATCGGAAAAGGCGCTGGAAAGGACGGTCAGATTTTTCGCCGGACCGCGCATGTGATGATAGAGTTCGTCGCGCGCATGCAGCCACACCGGGGGTACACCACGCATGATCGGATGATTGGCCGCCCGTACGGTCACCGCAAAGGCGTGCTTGGAGCCATGCGCAGAATTGCCGGCCTGAGGATCCGCAAAAGGCTTCCCTGTCTCCGCCTCCACCTTGATCGCCTGACCGAAAGGGGCCTTACGCCATCCCATACCGATCATGTCATTAAACGCGTCCCAATTGACAAACGCGTTATTGGCACCATGAATCAGCAATACGCCGCCACCGCCATGCACGTATTTGACGAACGCCTTTTGCACCGGCTCCGGCCACATTGGGCCGTTGTAATTCAGGATCACACAATCGTGCGCGGCGAAATCCGGCCGCCAATGCTGCCAAGCCTCGGCCTCGCGTTTTCGCGCCGGCGCGACCAGTTCGGTGTACAGCGTTTTCGCTTTTTGAAAACGCGCTTTGATCGCCGGGTTCTCCGTCCGTGGCTCACGAGGTCCATCCACGGTCAATGATTCCGGCACGGTGGACACCGTCACCTGAAATCGGCCGGTTGCTTGGAGCGTCGCCTGCAGGGCGTCGGTGGTGACCTTCCAGTTGTGGTTGTTGCGCCCATCCACAATTAACACTCGGATCGGTTCGGCTGCCTGAACACAAAGGCAGGCGAATAACCCTGTCACCAAGAAAACCCGTATCAGATTCATTTTCCCTCCATCACCCTGTGGTTCATTTGAATTCGAAATGCGACTTCGTAAGCGACGGTAGTCACCGGACCCTCAATACTCAAGCATTCAGGAAAGCCGTTAAAAAAACTTCCCCCACCCAAGCTGCCCTTGTAGAAGCAGCCGATGAAACTCACCTACGCGCTCGTTTTCACTCTGGGATTTGCTTCGGTCACGTTGTCATTGGCAGATCAGGGGAAACTGATCTTTCATGACGATTTTAACCGATCCGAATCGCAGGAGAAAACCGATGAACCCGGCAACGGCTGGGGCACCAACAGCGCCAAACGCGCTCAAGGCGACAAACAGGTCGATCTCAAGGACGGTGCGCTGCGCATCTTCATCAGTCCGCGGGCCGATCATGCCGTGTCCGTCACGCACCCCTTCGATTTCACCGACGGCTCCGTGTCGTTGCGGTTTATGCTCGAGGACAAGAAGGACAGTCTGGGCCTGAACTTCGCTGACCTGCAATTCAAGGGCGTGCACGCCGGGCATTTGTTTGTGACCCGCATTCACCCCGATCGCGTGGAACTCACCGACCTGAAGACCGGCAACATGCGTCTCGACATCCGCACTGCCCGCAAAGCCAAGAAGCCACTGACCTATGAACAGCAGCAGGCTCTGGTCAGCAAGACCAAGCGGTTTCCGCATGAGACCCCCATCGGCAAATGGCATGAAGTAACGGTCACTGTCCGCGGCGAACAACTCAGCCTTCAACTAAACGGCAAACCGATCGGCTTGCTACAATCCCCCGGCATCGCCCATCCCACCAAACGTCTCCTGCGCCTTTCCGTCCCGCGCAACGTGGTGGTGGACGACGTAAAAATCCGGCGCCTCCATTGACGTCTCACTGAGGCTTCACATACCGGTGCACGCCCGGCGTGAAGGGGTTGCGGACTTGGAGGGTGGCGGCTTTCTTTGCGGGCCAATTCGGGTTGGGCGTCGCTTCCCAAATGCGGACGCGCTTGATTTCGTGCCACGTCGCGCCAGTGGTGAGGGACACGAGATTCTTGGGCAGCCGAATCTGCTCTGCCTGCGCATAGGCAACGTGATCGCCAAGGCGAAACAGGGCTTCGTCGCCGACGATCTCCAGCATTGCCGTGTACCAAATGTGAGGTTTTAACGTGAGCGGTTGCCGGTCCAACAACAGGTCTTCGAGAATCGTTTTCTTCGGCGTCTTGCGGATGTGTTGGAGGAGAAAGCCGGTCTCGATGAAATCGTTGTCGGTATTGGCCCAGGCCGAAACGACGTGGCCGGTCATGGCCGGCCGCTGGTCAGCGGCTATGCGAAAACATTGATGATGCCACGGCTCGGAATTTTCGCCGAAGCGAAAGGTCACTTCCACCACGAGATTGGTGGCCTTGAATCCATGATACGCCGCCACCGGCACGTGGCCTTTCCCCTTCCAAGTGGCACGCCACACGTTCGGGTGATTTTTTGCCCGCGCCCAAGTTCCAGCCCCAGCGCGCACTTGAGCGCCGTTGCCGAATTGCGCCTGAAGTCGCCCCCCGCGCGGCTTGGAGCCGTTGTCATCCAGAATCAACCGGGCGCGTTCGGCCAGCACGGTGGGCATTACTGAATCCGCCGCCTGACTCCAATGAATGGAGCCCCACAGTATCCAACCGATAACCAGCCGCCATTTCATGTTCAATCTATTTCCGGTAATCCGCCCCAGACCAACTGGATAGTACGGACTGCTGCCATGCTTCGAGCGCCTTGCGCATCTGGGCCGTGCGTTTCGGCTCGGCGGCGCTGAGATTCTTCGCCTCCATCGGGTCATCAATCAAATGATACAACTCGATGGTGACCTTCCCGTTTTTCTCCATCCGATGCAGTTTCCACGGCCAAGCATTCCAAGCGGCATGACCGCGTCGGGCGTCCGCGCCGAAGGTGGGAAATTGATTCACGTTCTTCAGAACACGCTCGGGATGCGGATTGGGTTGGCCCGCTTGTTTGGCCTCAAACAGAGCCTTGATGATGCGGTCGTTCCAAGTGCTTTGCCCCGACGTGTGCCCGTGCCAGAAACCCATCGGCGGACGCTCGGTGCGTTTTCCGGCGATCACCGGCTCTAGGTCGATCCCATCGAGCCGCGGTTGATGCGCTACCTTGGCGCCGGCCAGAGCGACGAGCGTGGGGTACAGATCGGAAGTGAATGCCGGCGTGTCGACGGTCTTCGCCTTGTACTTTGCCGGCCATTCCATCACCGCGGGCACACGCAGGCCGCCTTCGTAAATGCTCCCTTTCCTCGCCCGCCCCCCGGAGGATTCGGTCACCAGTCCGCCGTTGTCGCTGCAGTAAAACAACAGCGTATTCTCGGCAATGCCCAACTGACGCAGGCTCTTCCGCAGTTTCCCGATCTGCTGATCCAGCAGCGTGATCTCGCGGAAGTAGCCGGGCTTCTTGGTGTCCTCGTCATTATAAAGCGTGGCGGCATTCGGCAGGCCTTGCGGTAGCTCCGCCTGCGGATCGTGCGGAGATGGAAACCAAGTTACGGCAAAGATCGGCTTATCGCCTTTGGCGTGTTTGCCGAGAAACTCGATGGTCGCATCCATGGCGATCACCGAGCCGGGCCCTTTGAACTGCCCGTATTCGCCGTTCCGACTCAGGTAAGGATCGTTGTCGAAAAAGTTCAAGCCCGACAACCATTCATCAAACCCGGCGCCTCCCGGACTCGTGGGACTCTCCGCCTGCACCGAACCGATGTGCCATTTCCCGAAATGGCCGGTGACATATCCGGCGCTCCCGAGCGCCTCAGCCACCGTGGTCTCATGCGGTCGCAGGTAATGCCCGTGATTGGGCACGTTGACGCGAAACGGATGACGGCCGGTCATCACGCTGGCGCGCGTCGGCGAACACACGGGCGCACTGGCGTAAAACCGATTGAACACCACGCCCACCTTGGCCATGGCATCGAGGTGCGGCGTCTGGACAAACGGATGACCGGTAAAGCCCGTGTCGCCGTAGCCATGATCGTCGGCCATCACCAGCACGATGTTCGGGCGCGTCTCGGCGGAGGCCAAAGACAACATGCCGCTCAACAGGAGAAGGCAGAAGAAGTGTTTCATATCGCAGCTATTCCTTGCCGTACACCGGCGGTTGCCAGTTCTTGGGCAAACGGCCCTGCGGCCGCACGCCGAGGGAACCGGCCGGGATGGGATGCTCCTTGAGCTGCAGCAGCGGCAAATTGTCGGGCAGATGTTTGATGCGGAATTCCTTGTACTCGATTTTCATCGGCGGCCCCACGTGGACTTGCAAGGCGAGAACGCCGTCGAGCGCCCGTCCTTTCTCGTCAAAATCAATCAGGTCCGCTGTCGGATGTCCATCGATCCAGTGCTGGATATGATTACCCCGCACAAGCACGCGATACTCGTGCCATTCGTCAGCGGCAAATTCCTTCACGGGCATCTTGCCGGTAATCCAAGAACGGCCCTGTTCATCGACCGCCACCTTTTCGCCGGTGTGCGCCAGAATGCGTCGGCCTTTTTCCTCATACACCATGCCGTTGTAATTCGGGTTCTTGGCGACGACATCGCATTGATATCCAGACGCCGCATACAAGCCAAGATCCGGCCGCATGCGACTGCGGTATTGGATGCCACTGTTCCCGCCGGCCGTCACACGCACCTGCACGCGCAGATCGAAATTGCGGATGGTGGAGCCTTTCCAGGTGAGAAAGGAATTGGCCTTGAGCGTGCCGTCGGTGGTGCCGGTGAGTACGCCGTTTTTAACCGACCAATAGTTCGAATCGCCGGCCCAATTGCGCAGGCCGCCGCCGATCAGATTCACAAACCCATCCGCGCCCGGCCGCACGGTGACAGCCGCCGAAGCGACGGGATGAGGATCAGTCGATTTCCCAAAACTACCCAATGGATTCAGCGGTCCGCCCAGTTCTTTGACGCGAGCGTCCGTTCGCAAGCGCATGGCCTTGAGCACATCGTTGTGTTTAGGGTCGTTGGCGAGATTTTTAAGTTCATCCGGATCATTCTTAAGATCATGCAAAAACTCGTGGTTCCCAAAATCGGTATAACGCACATATTTAAAGCGTTGATTACGCAGCCCCTCAAAGGCCGGAATGCGACCACGTACAGCGTGATGTTCGTGGAAGGTCTCTGCACGCCAACCCGCGGGCTTGCCACTTTCTACCACCGGTTTGAGACTACGCCCCTGATAACGCTCTGGAATTTTCACGCCCGCCCAATCCAGGAACGTGGCAGGGAAATCCAAGTTCAAAGCCGAGGCATCGGTCACCTGCCCGCGTTGCTTGGCGGGCACGCGTGGATCACAAATAATCAGCGGCACCCGAAGCGCATCCTCATAATGCGACCACTTGCCGGCAAAGCCGCGGTTGCCCATGAAAAACCCGTTGTCCGCCGAGTACACAATGATGGTGTTCTCCGCTAAGCCAGCCTCCTCCAGTGCCTTGAGAAAACGGCCGATCGCGTTATCGATGCCGCTGACCATCCGCAGATAAGCGCGCATGTTGGTCCGATATTTTTCATCGGTGTTCCAGCGCCAGAAGAATCGCTCGCGCGTGATGGAGGTCTTTAGGAAATCGGGCTGACTGTTAAAAATCTCCGGATCATTCAGACGCGGCGGCGCGATTTCATCACTTTCGTACATGCCATCCATCGCGCGCGGCCACGGAAAATGCCCGATGCCCGGCCGCCGATCGCTGTCCTCCGCGTGGCAGGCATTGAACCACATGTTCATGGCAAACGGCTTGCCCTTCGGCTGGTTCTTGATGAACTCAATGCCGTGATCGACGATCACCTCTGTCTCATGCCGCAGCGAACCGTCTGGCTGGCGCTTGTAAAACGGATTGCGGCCCACCGGCTGAAACACATCAAAATGATTGGCCGGCTGAAATCCGCGCGGCATCTTGGCATGCCATTTACCAAAGAAGCCGGTGCGATAGCCGTTCGCGCGCAGGAGGTCCGAGTACAATTCCCGCACCGACTCCGGCGTGGCGCGGTCCGGTTCGGCCGCTGTACCGAAGGAACGCCCGACCAACCCGCTGAGAATCGTCGTCCGACTCACCCAACAAATCGCCTGACTGACATGCGCGTTGGAAAACCGCGTGCCCCGTTTGGCCAACTGATCCAGATGCGGCGTCTGCGCCAGTGGATGCCCATAGCACCCCAGCGAACTGGAGGTTTGGTCATCGGCAAAGAAGAACACAATGTTGGGTTGCGGCGCCGCCTGCGCGACCGCCGTGAAGCCCAACGCGAGGGCCAGTGCGTGAATCAGTTTCATCGGATTTATTTTAAAGTGGACGGTTTGGGCATGCCCTCAACAAACGGCGCCTGCGTGCGGCGCAGCTCCTCAGTCGCCTTGGCGCGCAAGCCCGCCAACCGCTTGGCATGCCGCGGCTTGAGCGCAAGATTGTTCAGCTCTTCGGGATCCTTGTTGAGATCGTATAGCTCCTCCATCTCGCCCTCGATGAGGTTGCGCACATATTTGTAGCGACCCTCGGCGAGCATCACGTACCACGGCACGCCGGGGCCATGGTACAGCGCCGGATCGTCCGCGGGCGGAATCTTGGCCGTAGCCGAGCCGTACAATTTGCCGGTGTGCACCAGCATCGCCGGTGACTGGCGTTTCGCTTTGGGATTTTCCAGTAGCGGGCTCAAATCTTCCCCGTGCATTTTCCACGGCAGCTTCAAACCGGCCTGAGCAAAAAAGGTGGGCGGCAAATCCACGCCGCTCACCGGCTCGGCCACCACGCGGCCCGCCGTCGCTTTCGCCTTGGCGCCCGGCACGCGAATGATCAGGGGCGCAGCCACGGTGGCATGGTACGGACCCACCTTCGACTTGAACCCATGCTGGCCCCACGCGAAACCTTGGTCGGAAGTGAAAACAATCAGCGTGTCCTCGTCCTGGCCGGATTCCTTCAGCGCCTGCAACACGCGGCCGACGCCTTCGTCAATCGCGCGCACGCCCTCGTGGTATTGCTGGATCCAATCACGCAACGGACGGCCGGGAATATCCTGCATGCCCACCGGCCCCAGCTCGCGCACCTTGCGCTCCACCGGCACGCCATTCTTCGGCTCCCAGTGTTCCATCTTTTGCACGTACTTCGGCTTGCCCGGGCGTGGCGGATAAACATCCTTGGGCACGGGCGGTTTGCCGGCCTTGTAATCCCCCTTATGACGGTCGGCCGGCGTGAACGGGCCGTGCACCGCGCCATAGCACAGCCAGAGATACCACGGCTTCTGCTTGTCCGCGCGGCCTTTGCCGTTGATGAATTCAATCGCCCAGTCGGTGTAATTGTCGGTGGTGTAGCCCTTCACCATCTTGGGTTTGCCGCCGTTAAATTCGGTGAGTTGGTCGTAATAATAATTCGGCGAATTCTCAACGTACTTGGGCCGGTTCCAAATGATCTGGTAATCCCAATCGCGCCCGAAACCGCCATCCACACCGGTGTGCCACTTGCCGATCTGCGCGGTCACGTAGCCTTGCTGACGAAACACCGACGGCCAAAACGGGCACTTGTCCGCATCATACGCGCTGCCCGGATACTTGCCCTCCATGCGCATGGACTCGATGCCGTGCTGGTGATGGCCGGTCAACATCGTCGCGCGCGATGGCATGCACCACGAACCGATGTACGCCTTCTCGAACCGCACACCCGCTTTGGCCAGCGCATCAATGTTCGGCGTCTTCACAAAATCAAACGCCTCATCATAGCTGCCGACCGTGCGCGTGGACTGGTCGTCCGTGTAGATGAATAAAATGTTCGGCCGCTTCGCCGCCAACAACGGCAGCGCGAGCACGCAGGCAAGGACTGTAACGATTCGTTTCATGTTTATTTCTTCTTGGGATTCTTTTTATTGCGACCGCCGCCCTGGCGTTCGCGGGCTTTTAATTCGGTTTCCACGCCTTGATCCCCCTGCGCTTTCATCCACGCCTCCAACTTGGATCGCAGGCGCTTGATGTGCGCTTCACTGCCGGGGCGTCCGGCAAGATTGGTCATCTCCAGCGGATCCGATTGCAGGTCGTACAATTCCACCGCCGGCCGGTGATGATAGGCATTCACCAACCGTTGAGCCATCGCATCGCCGGCCTTGGCCTTTTCCACCATCGAAAGAAACAACGGCATCTTGGTGCAGGCATTGGTGAATTTGCTTTCGTGATTCAGATTCACAATCAGCTTGTAGCGCCCCTCCCGCACCGACCGGATGGCATACGCATCCGTGCCGTTGATAATCCCGCGCGTGGTCATGATACCGAAAACCTGTTCCTTATGCTTCAGCGTCCGCCCCTCCAAAACCGGCAGAAAACTCCGACCATCCACCGGCGCCACCGGCCGACCACCGGCCACGTCCACGAAGGTCGGCGTCACGTCCACGTATTCCACCATCGCATCGGTCACGCTGCCGGCCTTTACCTTGCCGGGCCAGCGCACGATCATCGCCGATTGCAGCCCGTGATCGTAGCAGGTCCATTTCGCAAACGGAAACGCACTACCCTGCTCGCTCACCACCATCACTAGCGTATTGTCCGCCAACTGATGTTTCTCCAGCAACGCCAATATCTCGCCCACCTGCGAATCGTAATAGGTGATCTCCGCAAGGTACTTTGAAAAATCTTCACGCACACGCGGCGTGTCCACAATGTACGGCGGCAGCTTCACCTTAGCCGGCGGATAAGCCGAGGCATCGCCCTTGTCCCACGGCGTGTGCGGTTCGTTGGAACAGGCAAACAAACAAAACGGTTTACCGCTGTCGCCACCCTTGGCCGTCTCGGCAAAGAGCCGGTCGATGTATTTCATGTCCGGGTTCTTGCCGCCCTGATTCTCAAACGGAAACACCGTGCGCGGATTGATATGCGTCTTACCGGTCTGCGTCACGCGATAGCCCAGCGGTTGCATATGGTGCACAATACTTTTGACGTGCGGATAGGTCCGCGTGTGATTCGGCCACGCCCCGCTCTTCACCGGATACAGGCCGGTGTAAATATTATGCCGCGTGGGCGAACACATGGGCGCGGCCTGAAAGCAACGGGTGAACCGCATCCCCTGAGTCGCCAGCTTGTCAATATGCGGCGTCTTCGCCTGTCCGCCATAACACCCGATGTCGCGGAAGGTGCAGTCGTCTGCGATGATAAACACCATGTTCGGCTGACTTGCCGATACCGAAAACACGCCAAGAAACCACAGCAACCAAAGACAATAACGAACATTCATGGGAACACGCCGAGATTGCGGGCAAACGCGCCGCGAATCAATCCTTTCATGAGCGACCGGTTAAGCTCCCCCACTAACGCCAATTATGGCGATTTGAATGGTCGCGGCCAGAGTGGAGCCAAGAATCCAAAACGCCAACAACAACATCGTCAGCGCCATGCCCGAGAGCAGCAGGTTGCGGATGGCCGGTTTATGCTCATTCTTGCAGCGCCGCTCAAACTGCCAAAACCCTACGCCCACGATCGCCGGCCAGATCAAATACGTTTTCAGGAAAAAATCGCAGACCGAAATCGCCGTCTGCAAATAACCGGGGAAGTCCACTCCCATATCCTGATAAATCGCCGCCAATTTTGGCGTGATAAATACCATCACAAACACCGACGCGACCACACCCAAGAGTATCAACAAGCCCAAGCTCGCCATCAGCAACCCATTCCATTTTCCAGCCGTCATCATCAGAAGATATTCGCGTTGAGGATTCAGCGCAACGCGACAGTGTGCCCAACTGCGCTAGGCTCGTTACATCGGGGCGATGCGCTCGGAGCCGACGTCGGTGGTCAGTAGCACGTGGGCGTCGAAACTTTCGGCCAGCAAACGGTGCTTGAGGTCGGCGTGTGCGGGATCGTCCCAGAGGTTTTCGTGTTCCCACGGATCGTTTTCCAGATCGAATAATTCCCCCACGCCTTTGCCGTGGTACACGCACAGCTTGTGCGTGCGCGTGCGGTGCATGGTCGCGTAGGTGCCCGTGCCGCCGGTGAAATGCGGGTCCAGAGCGTCGAAGTATTCACTGCGCACGAAGTTGCGATGAGCGTCGGACAAATCGCGCCCTTCGAGGATCGACCGCAGGCTCGCGCCCTGAAAATAATCCGGCATTTCCACGTCCGCGAGATCCAGCAGGGTCGCCGAGAGGTCGAGCAGTTCCACCAACGCATCGCTTTGGTGATCGGCCACAAACCGGCCCGGCCAAGAAATGATCAAAGGAATCCGCACCAGCCCTTCGTAAAACCGACAGCCTTTGTACATCAACCCGTGATCACCAAGCGCCTCGCCGTGGTCGCTGGTGAAAACAATCACCGTGTTGTCGCGCTGGCCGGTTTCGTCGAGGGTTTGCAGAATGCGAGCAAACTGGTCGTCGATCTGGGCGATCATCGCATAGTACCGCGCCTGAACCGCATGGGCATCGTGTTCCTCGGGCGTGCGCACCTCGTCCTGAAAATCGCAATCGGCCAGCTTCGCCTGCGCCGCCGTGTCGCTTTCGCGAAAGTGCGGCCCGGGCATGGCCGCGGGATCAAACTGCTCGGCATAAGAACGCGGCGGTATGAAGGGCGGATGCGGGTCGTATATGTTTACGTTCAACATCCACGGGCCTTCGTGCGGTTGGCGAATGAACTCAATCGACCGCTCGGACGCCCAAGTGGTTTGGTGCAGTTCGGTGGGCACGCGGTCGTCGCTTTCGCGCAAGGCATTCAGATCGCCGCCCTGTTCGCGAACCCAATCGGCGTAATCGTGGCCTTCCTCCCAGTCGTCGCGCGGGGCGTGGCTGAATTTCCAAAAGCTGAACCCATCGTCAATCCGCGGCTCCGTGCGGCGGCCCGAGCTTTGCAGATGAAATTTTCCGATCAACCCACACTCGTAGCCGGCATCGGCCATCAGCTTACTGATCACTGGCGGCCAGTTGGGAAAGGTGGCGTTGCCGTTGCGCGTATTGTGCACGCGGCTGGGGTACAGGCCCGACATGAAGCTCGCCCGGCTCGGCGTGCAAATCGGGCTTTGGCAGTAGGAATGCGTAAATGCCACGCCATCGCGCACCAGTTTATCTACCACCGGCGTGCGTACGTGCGGGTTGCCCAGCGCGCCAATGGTATCGAAGCGTTGCTGATCGGTGCAGTACCAGAGAATGTTGGGCCGTTCGCTCATGAGCGGGCGACTTTACGAAGATGTGTCCGGAGCGGAAACGTTATTCTTGCGCAGCAACAACACCGCCGCGCCAATTAGCATCAGCAGGGACAACGGCCGCGTTACCAGGGGCGCGTAGCTTCCGCCACTCGCCATCAACCCCGCGCACAGGTTTTCTTCGGCCACTGGCGCCAGCACGAAGCCGATCACAAAGGCCGCCAGCGGCAGCTTCGCTTTTTCCATGCGCCAACCAATCACGCCGAAGGCCAGCATCACCACCACGTCCACGAGCTGCCCGTTCAAGGCGTACGCGCCCCACAAGCAACAGAGCGTGATCACGGGCATCAGCACTTTTTGCGGCACGGCCGAAAGCCGGGCGATCCAGCGGGCGCCGCCCAGCATCAGAGCAAACATCATCACGTTCGCCACCAGCACGGAGCCGATAATGGCGTGCACCGCCTCAGGGTTTTGCCGAAAAAGCAATGGCCCGGGCTGCAGGCCGTGCACGATCAACGCCCCCAACAGCACGGCGCCGATGACACTGCCCGGCACGCCCAGCGCGATCAGCGGAATCAGCGCCCCGCCCACCGTGGCGTTGTTCGCCGCCTCGGAAGCCACGATGCCTTCCTCGCTGCCTTTACCGAATTGTTCCGGTGTCTTCGACGCCCGCTTGGCCGTCATATACGCCGCCAGCGAACCAACATTCGCGCCCACGCCGGGCAACACACCGATCAACGTGCCCAAGCCCGAGGAGCGCAGGAGGTTCCCCGCTTGCGCCTTCCATGTCGCCCACGGAACCCACGCCCCGTCCTCGCCCTTCGCCTGTTCCACCTTGCCGCCATCGCTTGTTAGATCGCCCAAAATTTTCCCGATAGCAAACATACCGATTAGCACGGGAATCAGCCGAAAGCCCTCGTTCAACGCCGTCACGCCAAAGGTCCAGCGCAGTTCGCCCGTAGCCGGATGCACGCCCGGCATGGCCGCCAGCACACCCAGTCCACCCGCTAACAAGCCTCGCGCCCGCGTCGATTCCCCCATGCCCGCCAACAGCGCCAGCGCCAGAATCACCAACGAAAAATACTCGAACGGCCCCAACCGCGTGGACCACTCCGCCATCGGCTCGGACAATTGCCACAACGCCAACCACGACACCAACCCGCCAGCCAGTGACGCCCCGATACCCAGTCCCAACGCCCGCCCCGGCTGACCGGCCCGCGCCATCGGATAGCCGTCTAGCGTCGTCATCACCGCCGCCGGCGTGCCCGGCATTCGCAACAAGGTGGCGCTGATCAAACCGCCACTCACCGCCCCCACGTACATGGCCACCAACAACACCAGCGCCGCCACCGGCTCCATCGTGAACGTCAGCGGTAAGGCCAGCGCGATCAGCATCGTGCCCGTCAATCCCGGCACGGCCCCCACCGTGATGCCCAGAAACACCCCGAGCAACGTCAGCCCCAACAACATGGGAGAAGCAAACAACTCGATCATGCCGGCTTGTCCTCCCGCCAAACCCAGACCGCGCACAGCCCCACAAAGCCCAGCACCAGCCAATGCACCGGCGGCAAGGCCGCCGGTTTCTCCAATTGAAGCCCCTCCAATTCCCGGCTGCGCTCCTGAATCACGTCTTGCAAATCATCGCCCACATGAAACTCCGGATCCACGTGCAGTTGCGCCAAACGCGCTTGCACCGTCGACGTCTCCATCACCCGGCGCAGAAGCTTTTCCAAATACGCCACTCGATCCGGCGGCGTCCCTTTCGGCGCCCACCAAAACTGCATCAGCCCGTGGATCGCATCCACCTCCTGCTCGCGAGCCGTCGGTAGATCCGGCAAAGCCGCTTCCCGTTCCTCGCTCAACACCGCCAACGCCCGGATGCCCGCCTCCTTGAAGGGCTCGTACTCCGCCACCGAAAACCCGGTTACGTCCACGTGGCCACCCTTGAGCTGAGCCAACCGCTTGGCGCCGCCGCCCGTTTGCGTAAATCGGAATTTAGCCCCCGGCTTGCCATGTTGCAGAAACAACGCTGAGTAATGATTCGGCGCCCCGAGGTTGGTGCCGTAAACCAATTGGTACGGCCGAGCCACCGCGTCCGCCATCAACTCGGCCAAATCCTTGTAAGGCGAATTCTCCACCACCGCCACCACCACACCGCTTCTGCCCGTGGCCGCGATCGGCGTGAAGTCCGCCGGCCCCCAATCGGCGTTGCCGTAATGTTGAGCCGTGTACATCCCATCGTGTAGACAAAGAATCGTGTAGCCATCCGGGGCCGCCTTCAACGCCGCCCGACTTCCGATCGTGCCGCCCGCGCCGCCAATGTTTTTCACCACAAACGGTTGCGGCGCGAGGTCGTGCTCCCGAATCGCTTTGAGAAAAATGCGAACGAACGTGTCGCTTCCGCCGCCTGCCGCAAACGGCACGATCACCGTGATCGGTTTCTCAGGAAACGGCGCAGCCGCAGCGCAGAGAATCGCGCCCAGAAAAACTCCTGCGACCATACCTCGCCGAAACCATGAAAACGCCGTCATGAAAGCGCGGCCAACCTGCGGCGTTTTGGCGGACAATGCAACCTCATCGTCGCCCACATGCTACGGCCCTTCGACCAATTGATCCATATTCGGCGCCATCGCCTGCCCTCCCAGGCATCCAATCCAGTCATTCAGATCATCCACCGCAACAAACATCACATTCGGCTTGGCCGCGGCTTCGATCAAGAAACCAAAAATAGCAAAAAGATTACGGACAAGAGATTCATGCCGCCCGGTGTTTCTTGAAGTTCTCCGCCTGCTCGAAGATCTCCTTGTAGACCTCATCACGGTCGACGGGTGGATAACCGTGTTTGCCGAGGAGGAGGATGAGATCTACTTTCAGCTCGGCTTTGATGTCGTCGCGTTGGCTCCAGTCGGTGTACTTGGCCTTGTCGTCGACCACTGTTTTCACCTCCTTGGCGAGCTTGATCAGCTTGTCCTCGG
>JACKQG010000211.1_pt1 | contig 85019 bp, 68 predicted proteins | sample 8237621 | NCBI WGS metagenome assembly JACKQG01 (sample SAMN15677084, study PRJNA649215) | marine metagenome | biome: marine; feature: Black Sea; material: saline water; isolation source: suspended particulate matter (SPM) from the Black Sea western gyre | collected 2013-06-09/2013-06-10 | depth...
TCAGTCTTGAATCCGTGCGAGGGGGATCTCAGCTCAGTGAAGATGAGAGGTATTCTTTATTGAACTATTATCTTCACAATCATTCAGTCCTCCTTGATTTTGAAATCATTATTAAAGCCTTCTTAGGGAAATAATATGGGTAAAACAGTCTTAGAATTCGAAAAACCAATTCATGATTTAGAACAAAAAATTATTGAAATGGAAATCATGTCCACTGATTCAGAACTGGATATGAAAAAGGAGATTAAAAAGCTTCGAAAAAAACTGGTAGAGCAATCTATCAAAATAAATAAAAATCTTTCTCGCTGGCAGCGAGTAGAACTTGCTCGACATGCCGATCGTCCACATGCTCTGGACCTCATTAATCTCATGTGTGATTCGTGGATAGAGCTGCATGGAGACCGGCATTTCGGTGATGACAAGGCTATAGTGAGTGGTATCGCTCGCATAGATGATCAACGAATGGTCATAATAGGTCAGCAAAAGGGACGTACCACCAAGGACAATCTATACCGCAATTTTGGTATGCCATACCCAGAGGGTTACCGCAAGGCTTTACGCCACATGAAATTAGCCGAGAAATATGGGCTCCCAGCAGTTACTCTCATTGACACAATTGGTGCGTATCCAGGTTTGGAGGCAGAAGAAAGAGGTCAGGCAGAAGCCATTGCCAGAAATCTTTTTGAGATGAGTCACTTATCAGTCCCAATAATTGTAATCGTCATTGGGGAAGGTGCTTCTGGTGGGGCTTTGGGTATCGGCGTAGGTGACAGACTCATCATGTTGGAGAACACCTGGTATTCAGTTATTTCTCCTGAGGGTTGTGCATCCATTCTCTACAGAGATGCTACTCAGAAGAAAAAAGCCGCTGAGGCCATGCGAGTCACGGCAGCAGATCTTTTAGAGATGGGAATTGCCGATAGAATCATTGAAGAACCTCTGGGGGGTGCTCATCGCGACTATAAAGGTACTGCAAAGATACTGAAAAATGTCATTCTGGAAGAACTTACTGCTATAAATGAATTTTCAGTTGATGAGATGATTGAAAAGCGAATCCATAAGATAGAGAACATGGGCGCCTGGGAAGGCGATTGAGGCGATTGAGGCGGATGATCCGATACGACTATCATTTTAAAGTTCGCTATAAAGATATTGACCAAATGGGGGTGATGTATTACTCCCGATACTATGAATATTTTGAAGCTGCTCGAACGGATATGATGAGAGAGCTGGGACTCACGTATAAAGCACTGGAAGCAGAAGGCATCATGATGCCTGTGGTCCACAGTGAATCTGATTATTTTTATGGACCAGGTTTCGATGACCATCTGACCTGCATTACCGAAGTAACTGAATGGCCAAAGGGAAAAATGGAAATCCTGTACACATTGATCAATGATGATGATCCCGGAAAAATATTAAATCGTGGTAAAACAATACATGCATTTGTTAAAATGAATGGAAAACCGACAAGAATGCCAGATTCATTAAAGCAGGTCCTTGCTGAGAAATGGAAATCAGAACAATGAGCAACGAGTTAATCTTTTTTATTCAGACCATTATAGGACTTGGCATGGTCCTTTTTGCATTTCGCATTGGAAAAAACTGGCTCTATGCGCTCATTGCCGTCAATTATGTACTGGCAAATATCTTTGTAACTAAAACTATTGTACTTTTTGGATTTGAAGCCACCGGTGGAAATGTCCTGTATGGTGCCATATTTCTCAGTACGGACATTCTTTCTGAATATTATGGCAAAGCAGCTGCCCGAAAGGGTGTGTTTATTGGATTAGGGGCTACCTTATTTTACCTCGTAATGTCCCAATTTATGATCCTATACGAAGCCAGTCCCAATGATTGGGGTGCTTCTGCGGGTATGGATACCATATTCAGTTTTGCCCCTGGGATTGTTCTTGCAAGTGTGATAGCCTATCTGATGTCCCAACTTCATGATGTCTGGGCATTTCATTTTTGGAAAGCCAAATTTGAAGGAAAATTTCTGTGGATTAGAAATAATCTCTCCACAGCATCCAGTCAGTTAATTGATTCAGTAACCTTCGCCATTCTGGCCTTTGCTGTTTTCCCAAGACTTTTCCTCGATCCAGAGAGTGTACTCCCCATGTCGGTAGTCTGGGAGATAGTACTCACAACCTATATTCTCAAACTTATGGTCGCATTTATTGATACTCCATTTATCTATTTCAGTCAAAGATTTGGACCTAAACACGAAATGAAATAGGGGAGTCTCACTTTTCATTTGTCCTCAGATTGGGTTGGTTTATATTTGCGCGCTTTTTCAATACGGAGACGTGGCCGAGTGGCTTAAGGCGGCGGCTTGCTAAGCCGTTGTACGTTTAGGCGTACCGTAGGTTCGAATCCTACCGTCTCCGCATTTTTGACATAGAATCTTATATTCGAACACTACAATTTGTTTGATGATAATGGTTCGAAACGGAGCGTAGCGAAGTAAAGCGAGGGAGTCCCAAGGGGACGACGCTCAGCTAATCCTACCGTCTCCGCATTTTTGACCCTATCTAAGGTTAGAAATTGGTTAAGACTACACTGGAGGTGTAGGCTAATTGGTAAGTCACCTGTCTTGAAAACAGACGTCCGTAAGGACTTGGGAGTTCGAGTCTCTCCACCTCCGCCATCTCACCATAGTATCTAAAACACCCGAATTAATTCGGGTGTTTTTACATCTACCTTTAAAGCGGCCAGATAACTGGAATCAGTATGACCCCAATGATTCCCAGAATGATATGCAGGGGAATACCGGCCCGCATAAAATCCATATAACGATATCCACCCGGTGAAAATACCATGGTATTGGTCTGATATCCATTAGGAGTCATAAAAGATAGTGATGCGGCAAACATAATGGTCATGATGAAGGGCATGGGATCAAGACCCAGAACACCAGCAGACTTTATAGCCAGTGGTGTCATAATGATTGCAGTGGCTGTGTGAGAGAGGAAGGAAGTCATCAGCATGGTGATAAAAAATAGAATTCCGATGAGTCCAACATGTCCGAATTGACTGCTGGCGGTGGTAATGATACCACCAATTCTCTCTGATAGGTGAATGGTTTCCATGGCATCACCCAGAGGTATAAGCGCCGCAATCAAAAAAATAACAGTCCAATTTATGGACTTGTATGCTTCCTGAGACGGTACAATCCCTGTTGCCATCACCAGAATGGCTCCCAGGAGTGATGCTTCCATAATGGATAAGATATTAAGAGCGGCCACACCAACCACAATGGGGATGATAGCTACGGCTAGCCACCAATATTTTATTTTGTGAAGTTTTGTGTCCAATTCCTCTAATATGATAAAATTCGGATCGGTATTTAAAGCAGCCATGCGCGTTCTTGAGCCAAAGATCAGCAAGGTGTCAAAATGTTTTAATTTGACATGGGCTACTTTGGTTCGCATGAGTTCACGATAACGGCGTAGTGCCAGAACGAACAAGCCATAGCGACGCCTGAAATCCACTTCCATGAGCGAAGATCCTGCCAGACTGGAATTGGGTGAGATCATGGCTTCCATGAGGATATTTTCATTATCAGCCAATTCATTGTCATCCATCTTGATATCGGTAAGAAGGAGAACTTTTTGCTCTGCCCGAAATATTTGCAATTTGTCAACCGAACACTGAACCAGGAGAATATCATTTTCCTTTAAGACAATATTTCTCATATTGGTTGTGATATGATTCCCATGACGGATGATTTCCAGCACTGTCAACTCATAAGTCTGTCCCAGCTTCAAATCCATAAACTTCCGTCCGTTGAGCGGTGAATCTTGCGGGATTTTGACCTCAGTAAGATAGGTTCCGAGGTGATATTTTTTTGTCAGTCCAGAAACAGGAACTCGTGACGGTAAAATCCACTTCTGAGCAGCTAGAATATACAATAGAGTTGCTACGACGAGGATGACACCCAATTTACTCAACTCAAATACACCTATGTGAAAGCCGGCCTCAAAGGCAATATCGTTCACAATCAGATTGGTGGATGTACCGATAACGGTACAAGTTCCACCGACTATAGCAGCAAAAGACAGGGGTATCATTATTTTAGATGCACTAATTTTTAAGCGATGGGACAAGTCTGTTGCCACTGGGATCAAGATAGCCACAGTAGCAGTATTGTTGATGAATGCTGAAAAGATGCTTACAGATAGCAAGAACAAAGTGGTTACTAACCAATTCCTACCACGTCCATTGTTTTCCAGCCAGATCGTAAATACGCGGATAAATCCAGTCTTGGTAAATGCATGACTCAAAATGAACATTGCGCCAATTGTGATGACGGCCTTATTGGAAAAACCACTGATTGCTTGATGTTTGTCAATTAGACCTGATAGTAATAATGCAGCCAACACTAAGAGGGAAGTGACTTCAATGGGAAACCATTCACGGATAAAGGCGATTATGGAAAGGATGAGTATCGTGAAGAAGATGATGGATTGAGTGTCTGGCATAGGTAGCATTTTAGGGCTTGTTGAGGTGAATGCAAATGGAAGGTTTTAGCAAAAGAAAATAATATAACTCACGCTCTTGGGTGTTGATTCTCTGTCATATATGTATATTTTACGTCATTATGGCAGAATTTAAACTAAAAACTGAATATTCCCCAAGTGGCGATCAACCCGAAGCAATTGAAGAACTCATTGGTGGTTTAAAGTCAGGGGCTCCCTTTCAAACCTTACTTGGAGTGACAGGTAGTGGCAAGACATATACTGTAGCTAACGTCATCCAGGAAGTCCAAAAACCCACGCTTATAGTTTCTCATAATAAAACGCTGGCAGCGCAATTATATGGAGAGTTCAAATCCTTCTTTCCTGAGAATGCTGTTGAGTATTTCATTTCATATTATGATTATTATCAGCCTGAAGCGTATCTACCTGTAACAGATACATTTATCGAGAAAGACATGTCGATGAATGAGGAGATTGATAAGTTGCGATTAAAAGCCACTAGCGCTTTGCTGTCTCGCAAAGATGTTATTGTCGTGGCTTCTGTTTCATGTATTTATGGATTAGGGGATCCCCAGGAATACAAAAAATCGCTTGTTATTATCAATAAAGGTCAGAGCTACAACCAACGCGATATCATGCGCAAATTGGTGGACATCTACTATGAACGCAATGACATCAATTTTATACGGGGAAAATTCAGAGTACGCGGTGATGTGCTAGAGATTTTTCCAGCATACAACGAAAATGCAATTCGTATAGAGTTCTGGGGTAATCAGGTCACAGATATCATGACCGTTGATCCTCTTACGGGAGAAGTTCTTACTGAGGATGATGTGTGTGTTGTCTATCCAGCCAGGCATTTTGTTACTTCAGACGAACATATCGCCAAAGCTTTAGGTCGCATTGAAGAGGAATTAAAGGAACAAGTAGGAGAGTTTCGCATCAATAACCAGTTGCTAGAAGCACAGCGCATTGAGCAACGTACCAAGTTTGATATGGAAATGCTGAGAGAAGTTGGTCATTGTTCTGGTATTGAGAATTACAGTCGCCACCTCACGGGTCGAAAACCAGGTGAAAGACCATTTACCTTACTGGACTTTTTCCCAGATGATTTCCTCATGATTATTGATGAGTCTCATGTCACATTGCCTCAGTTCCGTGGGATGTACAATGGGGATTATTCACGTAAACGGAATTTGGTGGACTATGGTTTTCGTCTACCATCAGCCCTTGATAACCGACCCCTCAAACTTCCTGAATTTGAGGATTCAATGAATCAGGTCATTTTTACAACGGCTACACCAGCCGATTATGAGTTAGAAAAATCCGATGGGGTGGTCATTGAACAGGTGATTCGACCTACTGGCCTGCTGGACCCAGTGATTGATTTACGATCCAGTGAAGGTCAGATTGATGATCTCATGGAAGAAATCAATAAACGAATTGAAAATAAAGAACGTGTTCTGGTCGTCACACTCACCAAACGTATGTCAGAAGATCTGACTGACTACCTCACAAACTACAATCTACGTGTTCGTTATCTCCACTCTGAGATTGACAGCATTAAACGTATATCCATTCTTAGGGATTTACGTCTCGGTGAATTCGATGTTCTTGTTGGTATCAATCTTTTGAGGGAGGGTTTGGATCTACCTGAGGTATCCCTGGTCGCCATTATCGATGCTGATAAAGAAGGATTTCTCAGAAGTAAAACCTCACTGATGCAGATTTCTGGACGTGCAGCCCGCCATGCCAATGGCAAAGTCATCCTTTACGCCGACAGGGTTACTGCCAGTATGCAGTACCTCATGGATACGACCCAACAACGACGGGAAAGGCAAATAGCTTACAATAAAGAACATGGCATCGTCCCTATCACTATCTACAAGACCCATGACGAAATTATGGGGATTACCAGTGTTGCGGATGCCATGCATAGCAAGGAAGAAGCAATCAAGGAAAGCCTCAAGAAATATGACACAGACTATGTTACTGGCGAACTTCTTGATACGATGCGGCAAGATATGCTCAGAGCAGCCGAAGGTCTGGATTTCGAAAAGGCAGCCATGATCCGGGATGAGATCAAAAAGGTTGAAAACGAGATGAAACGATAAAAGCATGAGTAACTCAATGTATTTTGAAAATGATCGTACAAACACCTTACAAAGAAAATTTGGAATTCTTGGACAATCTGCTGGGGTTCAATCCATGCTGGAAACCATTGAGCAGGTAGCACCAACCGACATTTCAGTCTTGATTGCAGGTGAAAGTGGGTCAGGTAAGGAACTGGTTGCAGCTGCCCTTCACAAGCATTCCAGAAGATCGCATAAACCTTTCGTCATTGTAAATTGTGGGGCCATTCCTGCCGGAATAATCGAAAGTGAGCTATTTGGCCACAAGAAAGGTGCATTCACCGGTGCTGGGAGCGATAGAAAAGGATATTTTCAGGCTGCAGATGGGGGTACTATTTTTCTGGATGAAATTGGTGAAACACCACTTGAGACTCAGGTAAAATTACTACGAGTCCTGGAACAGGGTGAATTCCTACCAGTTGGTTCTTCATCCTCCATGAAGGTAGATGTGCGTATTGTGGCAGCCTCAAATAGAAATTTGGAAAAAGAGGTTGATTCCGGTTCATTTAGAAAAGATTTATTTTACCGCCTTAAAGCTATTACGATTACTGTACCATCCTTAAGGGATAGACGTGATGATATTGCACTATTGGCCAATAAATTTGCCAATGATTGTGCCATTCGGAATCAAATCCTATTCAAGGGATTCTCTGAAGGGGCCTTGAAGGTCATGAGTCAGCATCGCTGGCCTGGCAATATTCGTGAGTTAAAAAACTTCATTGAAAGCATGGTCATACTGGAAAAGGGTGGGGTGATAAAGACTGAAGTTATTTATCGGTATTTGAATGCTGAATCTAGTCCTACGGAACTCAATCCCTTACTACCGGTTAAATTGGATCGAAGCGTGGATCAGGCAGAGCGGGAGCTTATTCTTCAACAGCTCTTCATGCTCAGACGTGAAATTGCAGAGATGAAAGGTCTGATTGATGAAGGTTTAGTACCTCGGAAGACTGGTGAAAGTAATGGCGAAGAATATCATACTGCCCTGGAAGTATTGCCCGATGACCACAGTAATGAGATTCAAGGTGATGATTCTATTACCATCCTAAATCCTCAAATGCTTGGGACACTTACGGCTGCCCAGGTCGAGAAAGAGCTTATCACCAGAAGCCTGGAACGATTCAATTTTAATAAGCGTAAAACTGCTCAGGCCTTACAAATGGCTGAGCGAACACTCTATAGAAAGATCAAAGAGTATGAGATTGTTAAAGAAAATTAGCCCCATTCTATTTACAGCAATTTTCGTTGCTGGGTGCGGTATCTATTCATTTAAAGGGAGTATTCCCGATCATCTTCACGATGTGGAGTTGGTCACCTTTAAGAATTTGACCACTGAATTTGCTGTTGAGACAGATATTGAAGAGGCACTCACAGAAAGAATGCTCAACGAACAATTACTCTCTCTTTCAGCAAAAGAGACCCCTGATTCTCATATTGAAGGCAAAATTAATAGTATCACAGATAAGCCTAATAGCTTTGATGAGAACGAAAATATTTTAGAATATCGTCTTGAATTTCGCGGAGAGGTGATCTGGTATGACCATATTCGTGAGACAGAGATATTTAAAAAGAATTTTACGGTTTTCGGCACCTACTTTAGTGAAGACGAAAATGCCAATCGAAGTGATGCCGAAAAACTTATGCGCGAAGATGCGTATACTGAAACGATTGAAAAACTGATTGATTTTATTATTGAATCGATGACGGAAGAATGGTAGTAATGGAAAAACAAGGCAAGGACATGCAAGAATACTTTATACAGAATGCAAAAGATTTCGTAGGGGAGACTGTTACGCTCAAAGGATGGGCCTACAACGTCCGTAAAGGTGGTAAAATCTGGTTCCTGCTGCTTCGAGATGGTACAGGCATCATGCAATGCGTGGTAACTAAATTCGACGCCGATGAGGATTCCTTTGATATAAAAACCCTGATTACACAGGAATCATCAGTCATCGTAACAGGGGAAGTGAAGGAAGAACCACGGTCTCCAGGCGGTTATGAAATGTTGGTTCTTTCAATGGAGCTGGTATCGGTATCAGATGAGTACCCCATATCAAAGAAAGAGCATGGGACAGATTATTTAATGGACAATCGCCATCTATGGCTGCGTTCTAAAAGACAACACGCTATTATTCGTATTCGCCACACTATAGTCAAAGCCATCAGAGATTACTTCGATGATCGCAATTTTACTCTGGTAGATTCACCGATTTTCCAGAAAGCCGCTACAGAAGGAACTGCTACGCTGTTCGAGACTGATTATTTTGGAGAGAAAGCTTTTTTAACACAAAGCGGACAGCTCTATGGTGAAGCTGGTGCAGCTGCTTTTGGAAAAATCTACTGTTTTGGTCCAACTTTCAGAGCAGAAAAATCGAAAACACGTCGTCACCTCACTGAATTCTGGATGGTAGAACCTGAGATGGCCTACTATGACCTGGATATGAACATGGATGTGGCTGAAGATTTCGTTTTTTACATTGTTTCACAAGTTTTAGAGCATCGTAAACCTGAGCTGGAAACGCTTGAGCGAGACATTTCCAAATTAGAAGCTATTCAGAAACCATTTCCTCGCATATCATACACTGATGCTGTCAAGCTTCTGAATGACAATGGCGTTGAGTTTAAATGGGGTGATGACTTCGGTGGTAGTGATGAAACCATTATTTCAAGTCAGTTTGAAAGTCCTGTCATGGTGCATCGTTATCCGTCAGCCATTAAGGCATTTTATATGAAACGTGATCCTGAAAACGATAAACAGGCCATGGCATTAGATATGTTAGCTCCTGAAGGCTACGGAGAAATCATTGGTGGCTCACAGCGTGAGGATGATATAGAAGCCCTGGTTGGTCGGATAAAGGAGGATGGTGCCACAGAAGAAGACTACAGTTGGTACCTGGATTTACGTCGATATGGTTCTTTCCCGCATTCAGGTTTTGGATTGGGTGTTGAAAGGGTTGTAGCCTGGCTGTGCGGCTTACATCATATTCGTGAAACCATTCCCTTCCCACGTACTATTTCCCGCCTGAATCCATGATGAATTCTGCACCCAGCAAACGAATAGCCATTATTGGAGCAAGAGACGCAAGTCCTGCAGGAATCCAATTCGCCTATGAAACGGGCAAACTCCTCGCTGAGAGTGGAGCAATTGTGTATACTGGCGGCGGTTTAGGCATCATGGAGGCGGCCAGTAAAGGTGCCAAAGCAGCTGATGGTATCGTGGCAGGAATTCTTAAAGATTCAGATGGTCTTGATGCCAATGATTTCATTGACGTTCCCATTATGACTGGCATGGGCGATCTCCGTAATGCTATCATCATCAGGTCAGTTCATGCTGCCATCGCAGTGGAGGGAGCTTACGGCACCTTGTCTGAAATCGCCTACACACTGGGATATGGCAAACCTGTAGTTGGGTATAATTCATGGGATATTAAGGGCGTAGAGTCTGTCCATACTCCTGAAACTGCTGTAAAAAGGATATTCGAATTGATCGGGGATGCAGACTAATGGTTAATGATCTTAAATTAGTTATCGCCCAGGTCAATCCAACTGTAGGCGCCTTACAGGCTAATACAGAACAGGCTTTATCTATAATGGAGCAGATGGAGGCCTCAGGGAAAGATTTATTGGTCTTTCCAGAAATGTTTATACCAGGATATCCACCTCAGGATCTCATTCTTGAAAAACATTTTATCCTGGAAAACCAAAAGATGGTGGACAAGCTGGCTGCGGCCTCAGGCGAAATGCTCACACTTATTGGAGCTATTCACTATGATGGGGCTGATACCTATAATGGTGTCGCCGTCCTTCAGAATGGAGAACTCATCCAATGGGTTCATAAATCGTTGCTACCCACCTATGATGTGTTTGATGAATGGCGTTATTTCAAACCTGGCCGCGATAATGAGCCAGTAGCCATTACTTTTCGAAATGGTGAAACACTCCGCCTGGGAATTCATATCTGCGAAGATTTGTGGGATGAAAATATTGATTATAAAATTTGTGATATTCTCGGTGACAGAGGTGTTGATCTCTTCATTAACTTATCTGCTTCGCCCTTTGTAACTAATAAGTATATTGAGCGTAGTAACCTGATAGTCAATAAGATAGAGAAATATAATAAACCATATATTTATGTGAATTTAGTCGGGGGCCAGGATCAACTTGTATTTGATGGGATGTCAATGGTTGCCGATGAAAATGGTGAGTGGGTCCATATTTGCCCTCAATTCAACGAAGGCATATGTGAGATAGTCCTGCCGGCTTCTCCAGATACAAGAACCACGGTAAAACTACCAAATATCTCAAAAGAAGAACAGGTTTTCAAAGGATTGGTCCTTGGTGTACATGATTACTTTGCCAAAACGGGACACACCAAGGCAGTTCTGGGCTTATCTGGTGGTATTGACTCTGCCGTCACTGCAGCTATTGCTGTGGAAGCTCTGGGTGCTGATAATGTTCTCGGTATTGCTATGCCTTCCAAATATTCTTCTCAACACAGTGTTACAGATGCAGATGTACTTGCAGCCAATCTAGGTATGAAATATCTGAACGTACCTATAGCCACTATTTTCGATGGATTCCAGAGCACCTACTCTCAGATACTTGGTGCACCCATCAGCGGCCTTCCTGAGGAAAATTTACAGGCTAGAATTCGCGGAAATATCTTGATGAGCTTTTCCAATAAAGATGGCAGCTTACTTCTCACAACAGGCAATAAGACTGAAATTGCCCTGGGATATTGCACGCTTTATGGAGATATGTCAGGCGGATTGGCAGTGATAAGCGATATAGGGAAACGTATGGTTTACCGCCTTGCCAACTACTATAATGATATCAACGATAGTGAAATCATTCCCCAAAATACCATTACTAAAGAGCCCAGTGCTGAACTTCGAGACAACCAGGTGGATCCCTTTGATTATGAGGTCGTGGGACCCTTGGTAAATGCCATTATTGAGGAACATTCTGATCTTGAGACCCTCGTGGCTAAAGGTTGGGATGAAGAACTGGTTAAGGATCTCCTCCACAAGGTGAGAATTAATGAGTATAAGCGTCAACAAATGCCTCCTGGAATACGGGTTTCGTCGAAAGCTTTTGGTATTGGCCGTCGTATGCCAATTGTGAACCACTACCGTCAAGACAAATAATAACTCCTCTCCTTCATCATTCATCATGCCATATCGGCATGTATATTTACAATAATGCGCCTTTATGGCATGAATGATCTGTTGGCACAAGACTTGTCATGGTAGTGGTGCTATGAATTGCGAAGCAAATATAAGTGAACATATAATCGAGGTGAAAAATGGGTAAAGTTATTGGTATTGATTTAGGTACCACAAATTCTTGCGTATCCGTAATTGAGGGGAAAGACTCTGTAGTAATTACGAACGCCGAGGGAGGAAGAACTACTCCTTCAGTTGTTGCATTCACGAAAGAGGGGAATCGACTTGTAGGACAGCCTGCCAAAAGACAGGCCATTACCAATCCTACTAACACAATCTATTCTGTAAAAAGATTTATGGGTCGTAAGTTTACTGAAGTAGAACGCGAAATCGAAGAAGTTCCATATAAAATTATTAGTGGCCCAGGCGGTCGCAGCCAGATTCAGGTAGGCGATGATTCTTACTCACCACCAGAAATTTCAGCCATGGTACTTCAGAAAATGAAGCAAACTGCTGAAGAATATCTTGGTGAAAAAGTCGACGATGCCGTTGTCACCGTACCTGCATACTTTAATGATTCTCAACGTCAAGCGACCAAGGATGCTGGTAAAATTGCCGGTTTGAATGTCCTACGTATTATCAACGAGCCAACTGCAGCCGCTCTGGCTTATGGGTTGGACAAGAAAAATGATGAAACCATTGCAGTATTTGACCTAGGTGGTGGAACTTTTGATGTTTCCGTACTTGAGCTCGGTGATGGAGTTTTCGAGGTAAAATCAACTAATGGCGATACTCACCTGGGTGGTGACGATTGGGATCAGGCCATCATTGAATGGCTTGTAAGTGAATTTAAGAAAACTGAAGGCATTGATCTTTCTAAAGATGCTATGGGTATGCAGAGGCTTAAAGAAGCTGCAGAAAAAGCTAAAGTTGAGCTTTCGAGCACCAGCTCTACCGAGATTAACCTGCCATATATCACAGCAGATCAGACCGGTCCAAAGCACCTGGTAATCACACTTTCCCGTGCCAAGTTTGAAAGCTTAACCGAAGATCTATTCAAGCGACTAAAACAACCTTGTATCAATGCTATCAAGGATGCTGGGTTAGCGGCTAGCGAAATCAACGAAGTTATTCTCGTTGGTGGATCCACTCGTATTCCCAAGGTTCAGGAAATCGTCCAGGAAATTTTTGGAAGAGAACCAAACCGAGGTGTAAATCCTGATGAAGTAGTAGCCATGGGTGCAGCTATTCAGGGTGGAGTACTTTCTGGTACAGTATCTGATGTTCTGTTGCTTGATGTTACGCCACTTTCAGTGGGTATTGAAACACTTGGAGGCGTGTGTTCACGTCTTATTGAGAGAAATACTACGATTCCCACCAAGAAAAGTGAAAATTATTCTACTGCAGCTGACAATCAAACACAGGTAGAAATTCACATTCTTCAAGGTGAACGCCAGATGGCGGCCGACAATAAATCAATGGGTCGCTTTATTCTTGATGGCATTCCACCTGCTCCACGTGGGATACCTCAGATCGAGGTTACCTTTGATATTGATGCCAATGGTATCATGCATGTCTCTGCTAAGGACAAGGCTTCTGGCAAAGAGCAATCGATTCGGATTGAGGCATCAAGTGGATTAACTGATGCTGAGAAGGAAGAGATGATCAATGATGCTGAAAAGCATGCTGATGAAGATACTAAAGCAAGAGAACTCATCGATACGAAAAATCAGGCAGATGCCATGATTTACTCAACTGAGAAAAACTTGAAAGAGTATGGTGACAAAGTTCCTGGTGAAATGCGTGCCATGATTGAGGAAAAAGTTGAAGCATTAAAATCTGTAAATACTGGAACGGACAAGGTTGCGATTGACAAAGCTATCGCTGCACTTACCGAGATATGGAATCAGGCTTCTGGCTCCATGTATGAAGCTGCCAAAGATGACGCAGAACAACCTGCCGCTGAAGGTGCTGAACAGGCAAGCGGTAAAGCTTCCAATGATGAGGAAGTTGAAGAAGCTGACTTTGAAGTAGTGGACGACGCCGAACCAAAAGAGTAGTTAAATGATGCGGGGCAACTGCTCCAGCATCAATTGAATAAAGGAAAATGATCAGATAACCCAAGTGTTATTCTGGTCATTTTCTTTTATCTGAGAATTGAGATACGGAATATCACGCTTTTCTTCCATTAAATACTTCATGTAAAATGGTGAACCATTCCGGTTCTAAGAGGTAGAAATATGGCAAAACCTCTATAAATTCAAGGCCAAGTGAAAGGGCAAATGAGTAGGTGAAAAGGAAAGTAGCACAATGGATAGCAGGAGGATTGCTAAGTTCAATTAGCATCCTGATATACCTTATTCTGTTCCAGACTCATTTATTCTCCACTATAATTGTAAACTCGCTCAATAAATACATCCTGTCACCAACTGGCATTTCTATGAGTGGTGATCTTGAAGGGGGTCTTCTTCGAAAATCCATGGGTCTTCAACAATTAATGCTAGAAGTCACACTGACTGGAAATCCACTCCTGTCTGCTGATGAAATATCTGTACTGGGTTGGGATTGGGATTGGTCCACAAAAGAACTCACCCTACAGAATCTCTTTATGGATGGATATACTATACAATCACAAAATGCTGATCAAATTTCAAAAATGGCTGGTGGATCAAAATCATCTATCTCAACTATCATTCAGAATTTTAAAGCCGAACATGGACAAGTATCATATGGGAGCGGCGACACCACCCAAACCATTGAACTGCCATCTTTTCACTCCACCTTATGGTATATTGATGGGTTTGTTGATACAAAAATTCACTCAGCTGTTGCTATGGCCCCCTCGGTTACTAGTGATACACTTTCAGTGACAGGTCTGCTGGGAATGGATGCCAGTGGAGAGATCAAGGTTAATGATTTGGAGTTCACTACCCCAAATCAGTCTATGAAGATCGATTTATCCTACGCTTCAGATGATATATCGGTGAGTATGAGTGGCACCAATTTCGACGCAAACACCATTGAGAATATCACGCTCCCGTCCTGGCTCTCAGACCTGCAGCTTAATTACGATGTTGAGGTTAAGAAGAAGGACAAGAATTTGACGATGTCAGGCAAGGGGTTTGTTCTATTCCCTGGATTTGAAATTCCTTTCGAACTGCATGATTTGGAAAGTGATACATCAGGTGATAGGTTTGATTTAACCCTGGGTCCTGAGTTAGAAAATTTTAGAATTGTTGCCTCCAGATTGCCTGGTGGTGAGCAAAGTGCACAGATATCTATGTTTCGTTTCAATTTTGAACCATTTCTCAGGGATGCCTCCATTCAATTTTCAGAACCCATTGGCGAAATTTCCATCAGGGGTAAGCAGGATGAATTTGATATTGAGACAAGAATAGAATCATTTATGTTCAATAATCTGCGATTTGATACACTTGAATCAGATTTTACATATTCATTGGAAGAGGGCATCAATTTCTCTCACGGAACTATTACCCAGGCCAACAACAAACTCAAGTTTATGGGGAAATTATCAAAAGAGTTGATTGGTATGCATACGGATATCGATTTCTCCGATTTTTCATTTCTTGAAGTTATGGGGACATCAAATAAAATTACAGGTGATATCTCCAGTCATCTAAAAATCGATGGAAATCCTGATCATCTACGTTTAACCGGTGATATCCAGCCTAATAATCTTTCCTATGACAACAAACTTACGTTGACGGGCGAAGGAAAAGTTGACCTCTCCTTAAATGCAAAAAAACTAAGCGGGGATATTGCTCTTATGGGGGAGAGTGGCTTCCTGTTTGGGGACAGCCTGCAATCCTACACCATTCTGGGAAATATTTCAGAAGACGGATACTTTATTGAAGATATGCACCTTCAAGGTATCAATAACATGGTATCAATCAGTGGTGGCTATGATCACGACCATATCATTATTAATAAACTGAACATGATTCAGGGTGAAAATCAGCTTAAACTTGCCGATACTGTTTTAGTGAGTGCCAATCCTCAAGGGATTTTCCAGCTCCCATCAAGTGTGGTTACCTTTAATAATGGCGGGGTCTCTATGGAAGGTACTTTTTCTAAGCAAGATGGGTATGCGCTGAACACAGCATTTGAACTCATAGATGTTGCCCGAGTTCTGGATTTCTTTAGAGTAAAAGTCAATTTTAGTGGAATAACATCAGGGTCAGCTGCTATTAGCGGAAACTTGTTTGATCCAATTATTGATGCTAAACTTATTTTGAAGGATGGTGTAACACATGGTTACCCCAGCGACTCTGCCAATGTCGATCTGAGACTCACCAGCTCAGAAGTAATCAGTAATAACATCGATGCGGTTACAGCAGGTGGCTCATTGAACCTGGTTGGTAAGTTACCATGGGGATATAAAGTCAAAGGTAATGAAATTGGTGATATGCCTCAATATTTCTCCATCCTTACCGAAAACTATCGACTGCGAGATCTGAATTTTACATCCATCGTGGGCATGCCAATTTCAGGACGAGCAACTGGTTCCTTATCCATTCGTGGGACACCCCTTGATACTAAAATGGATGCACAACTATCCCTTTCCGGGGCCGCTTTTGATACCCTGAAATTCTCGCATGGTTATTCCGAATTAACCTACGAAGGAAATCTTCTCACCTTTGATACGTTATCTATGGTCAGTAATTGGGGCTATGGCTCTGGAGCGGGATTCATGCCCGTTTCTCTTGATCTGATAGCCCAGGACCGACTGTCAGTCGCCTCGCGGGATATGGGACTTGACTTTGAGTTCAACCTCAGTGAAATGCCATTTTTGTCATCATATATTTCCTCAATAGACGCCATACAAGGTGATTTTATCGGGACACTTGGATTTACTGGACCCATGGCATCTCCCATAAGAAATGGTAAGATAAGAGGACACAATGCTCGTCTAGAAATTTCATTGTTGGGAAATCCCATTACAAACATTCATGCGGAGATTACCGTACTTGATAATACTTTGATTATTGACCATTTCTCCGGCCGTATGAATTTTTCCGAAGGCTCAAATTTGAACACCCAGGGGGCAATGGGTTGGATGGCCGAAAAAGCTGGAGATTTGATTGGTGTTAATGCAACTGAAACTTATGCTGGAGAAGTGACGGCAACGGGTGGTCTTGATTTGACTTCATTCTTTGAACCTCGTTTTGATATCCAACTAAAAGCGAATGAAGTCTATTATAGAAGTACAGATGGCCTCATTGAAGCCATCGCTGATGCTGATTTAACCTTTGCCGGCCAGGATACCTTAAATGTTGAAGCTGTCATTCCGGTTCTCCGAGCTGGATATTATGCCAATTTTGAATCTGAGACATCCTATGATGAAAAAGTCAGCAGAACTGATAGCAGCTTGTTTAAATACCGTCTAAACACTCAATTTGCCAGTGACCTGATTATCTCAAACGATCAGATGGAAGCAGAGTTTGAAGGTGAGCTGTGGTTGCTGGATTATGGTGATGAGATCATGCGCTTTACTGGTACACTCACAGTACTTGAGGGTGGAAAATTCTTCTATGTTGGGAATGAGCTCGATCTTTTGTCAGGAGAAATCATCTTCAATTCTGTGGATTTCAATCCCCAAATCAATATGATAGCAGAAATTGATATCGAGGGTGAACGGGTTCAGCTTATTTTGAGCGGAGATCTAAACGAACCTGAGCTGGTGATTAAAGCCGAAGATACTAAACTCTCCCAGAGTGATGTCCTATCCTACCTGACGTTGAATAAAACTTTGGTAGATATTAGCTTAGATGAATCCGCACTTGACCCAGTTGAAAATCTTAGCATACAGTTTGTAGAAAAACAGATATCAAAATTGGGTCGAGAATATATTGGTCTTGATCTTGTTGGTGTAGATTTAGCCTCTGATTCTACAGCTAATGCCAGATTACGTCTAGGGCAGAGGTTATCAAAAAATTTAATGATTACTTATGAAGGTGCCATACAGCCTACTGATGGCAAAACAGACTATGATTTTGGTTTTGAGTATCAAATCAGCAAAAATGTATCAGTAACAACGAAAATTAATCAGAATAGAGATGTGGAGTTGAACGGGAGGCTAAAATTCACGTACTGAGATCATTATCCTTTCGATTCCTGACGTTGACTATTCTGCTTTCGCTGAGTGCTTTTCCCCAGAGTACACAGGAAGCACCAGAAATTGTTGATATTCAAATAACTGGGAATAACAACCTTACCAGTAAGGATATTCTCAATCAAATCCACATCAAAGAAAAAAGGTTGGTGAGTAAGGGCAGTTTTTATAACCCACACCATCTTGCCAGGGAAATTGAGAAACTTGAAGACTACTATATACTCAATGGATTTCTGGATGCTCAGATAACTGACTCTCTCTCAATCGGTGAGGGAACTATCATAATTGTGTTGAAGGTGGAAGAGGGGAAGCAGTACTATCTCAGGGATGTGACATTATCAGGAAACAGTGTTTTCAGCGAGGAAGACTATCTTGAGATCATTGAATTTCAAGCCGGTTCCAGCTTTAATACCTTTAAGATTCGGGAAAACCTCATTGAAATGCTCACACTTTATCAGAATAATGGATATCCACTCATCAATATTAGGGATAGTGTTGTCGTAGCCGACTCAGTAAGTCTCTACATCAAGGTGAAAGAGGGTCCCAAACTCAATATTGGGAAAATCAATTTTCAAGACGTAGACCAAATTCCAAAATATATCATTTCCCGGGAACTGATTGTAGATCCTGGTGAAGTCTTTAATCTAGCCAATATTGAAGAATCAAAACGGCGACTCTATGAAACCAGTCTATTTAATAGCGTAAATATATCACTGGGGAATGTGAATCTGGATTCATCTACCATCGATATTGATGTAGAAGTGATTGCAGCAAAGTTTCGAGCCTTCGACATGAACATGGGTGTCAAACAGGGAAGACCTGAAGAGTCCAATAACCCTGATCCGGAACTGAGCGTTGGTCTTTCAGGAAGCTGGTATCACAACAATTTGTTTGAGAAGAGTAGAAGGGTTCGAATTGAAACGAAAATTAGCTCGATATACCCCTCAATATTTATTCCCCAACGATTTAATTTTGATTTCTTTTATGTGGAGCCCTGGCTATCCACATATCGAATTCCACTGACTATAAATCCTTTCTTCTGGTATGTGGATTATGTGGACGATACTCAAGAAAATTTTAATAATTTGGCTTATGGAATGCGGGCAGTACTGACATATCGATGGTTTCGCAGGATTAAAATCCAGTCCTTGGCAGAATGGAGTCAATCAAAAAGCACTGGGGATCCTACGAAAGAAGAGGATCTATACCAGGAAGCTCGCAAGATTGGTTTTAAGTTCACCTGGGACAGGCGTGATAATTATTTCTATCCCCATCACGGATTTAAGTTTGTCATTGAACCTGAAATGGTTGGATACGTGTTAGGGGGAGAAAATAATTACGTCCAATTACAGTCTTCATTCAGTTCATTCTGGAATCTATTTAGTGATGTGGTTCTTGCTCATAACTTGAATATGGCTGTGGCTTTTCAACGTGATCCAGAGATTGCCATTCCATACGTAAAAAGATTTTTTCTCGGTGGTAATTCCAGTATCAGAGGGTTTGAACAACGGATGCTGGGACCAACAGTTGATGGAACTCCGCTGGGGGGCAATCTCAGACTCTACACAAATTTCGAATTGCGTTTCCCTCTATATGACATTCTGGGAGGAAGTCTATTCCTTGATATTGGAAACCTTTGGTCAGAACTTGATGATGCAACTATATCTGATGTGGAAATGGCTGTGGGGGTCGGAATTACAATTGACACTCCCATCGGACCCGCCCGAATAGATTACGGAATACCTCTGGGGGCTGAACACGCTAATAAAACGGGACAAGCACACATTGCCATAGCATACGCCTTTTAAAAAAATTATAATGCAGGGAACATGGATTCTTATGATACGTAGAAGATGCCGTGAATGAAATGACATGTTCATATTATTAGTATAAATCGCTTCAAAGGGAAGAAGAAACAAGAGGAAGAGAATCAATGAAAAAATTAGTTATTCTGGTAATTGTCATCTTGAGCATGCTTGTCATCTCATGCGGAAAATCATATGATGAATACCTTGCACAAGGTAGTGAATTACAAGATTCAAAGGACTATGAAGCTTCTCTTGAATCCTTTCAAAATGCCATCAATAAAGCTGAAACTGCCGAGCAGAGGATTGCTGCCAATATTGAAGCTGGAAATCTATCAGCTAAATTTTTGAAAGATATTGTAAGAGCAGATGCATTTTATATGGCCACGTTAGCTGACATTAATGATTATTCAGCAGGTGATTTACGCGATCTGGCTAAACAGGCCTTAGCCGTACAGGCCAACGAATCCGCAGTAAAAATGTACATGCTTTGGCTTGATAAATATTCAGACGAGGCCAACGCTGTGATGGTAAAATATGAATTCGCAGAAGTATATCACAAGAATGTACTCAATCTTAAAAAAGCCATTGAAGTTTATGGTGAAATTGTGGATCAATATCCTGATTCTGAACAGGCACCCAAGGCCTTATTCTCAATTGGGTATATCTACGCCAATGAGCTTGGTGAAAATGAACCCGCCACCAAGTATTATTCAAAATTTATTGAAGCCTACCCGAATCATGAAATGGCTCCCTCAGTCGAGTTCGAGTTGAAGTATCTCGGTAAATCACTGGAAGAAATTCCTGAGCTACAGCATTTACTCAGCAAGACATCTTAATTCACAGGATTTTCAAGTATGACATTTGATCTTACACAGCTTAATGAGAAAATTAAGGATAAAAGTCTATTCCTAAAAACACTTGAGGCTGAAGCCGCCAAAGTGGTAGTGGGACAGCATGGAATGATCAGACGCATTCTCATCGGATTGCTATCTAATGGCCATATTTTGTTAGAAGGTGTTCCCGGTTTAGCCAAAACCCTTACCATTAAGACACTTGCCCAACTCATTGATACAAGCTTCAATCGTATCCAGTTCACTCCGGACCTCTTGCCTGCAGATTTGCTGGGTACCTTGATCTATAATCAGAAGAATGGTGAATTCAATGTTAAGAAGGGACCACTTTTCGGTAACATCATTCTCGCAGATGAAATCAACCGTTCTCCAGCAAAAGTTCAAGCTGCCCTGCTTGAATCCATGCAGGAAAAACAGATCACTATTGGTGATAATACATATAAGCTTGAAGAACCTTTCCTAGTTTTAGCTACACAAAACCCCATTGAGCAGGAAGGTACTTATCCTTTACCCGAAGCTCAGGTTGATCGATTTATGCTGAAGCTAAAGGTCGATTATCCAACAGATGATGAAGAATTTGAAATCATCAAGCGAATGGCCCATCCTGAACCCAAGTTTGATATCAAACCTGTGATCAAAAAGGCTGATATTCTCGAAGCCAGAAACGTGGTTGATGAGATCTATATTGATGATAAGATTTTCAGATACATCGTTTCACTGGTTATGGCAACCAGGGATCCCGGCAAGGCCGGCCTGACTGATCTGGAACCTCTCATAGAATATGGTGCATCTCCCAGAGCCTCCATTAACCTGGCTCTTGCAGCTAAAGCCAATGCTTTTATCAATCAACGTGGGTATGTCACCCCTGATGATATCCGTGCAATTGGTATGGATGTTTTACGCCATAGAGTTCTGGTTTCATATGAGGCTGAAGCTGAAGAAGTCACCAGTGAAGATATTGTACAGAGGATTTTTGAAGTCACTGAAGTTCCCTGATCCAATTTTTTGTTTCAGTGAAGACAACTACCCAACTATAAATTATTTCGCAAGGAATAATGGCTTTTGTTAAATCGTGATTTATTAAAAAAAGTAAAAAAAATTGAATTAAGCACACGACACCTGGTGAATGAGGTGTTTGGTGGTGAATACCACTCCGTGTTTAAGGGTCGCGGTATGGAATTCGCTGAAGTTCGTGAATACACACCTGGTGATGATATCCGTACTATTGACTGGAATGTTTCAGCCAGAACAGGTGTCCCTTTTGTCAAACTTTTTGAGGAAGAGCGCGAACTTACCGTAATGATCCTGGTTGATGCATCTGCATCAGGTGCATTTGGTACACGAGTGCAAATGAAAAGAACTCTGGCTGCAGAATTGTCTGCTGTTTTAGCATTTTCTGCCGTTAAAAATAATGACAAAGTGGGATTGATTATCTTCACAGATCGTGTTGAGAAATATATACCTCCTCGCAAAGGTCGTTCTCATGTGCTGCGGGTTATTCGAGAAGTACTTGATCATGAACCTGAACATGAGGGGACCAGTATAAATACAGCCCTTGAATTCATGAGTAGAGTCATTCGAAAACGGGCAGTGACCTTTATGATTTCTGATTTTCTTGATAAAGATTATGAAAAAAGCATCAAACAGGCCAGTCGCAAACACGATATGCTTTCATTTCACCTTCAAGATCCCTGGGAAATTGAATTACCCAATCTGGGATTGATCCAGATTCACGATGGCGAAACAGGGGAGACCTCTTTGATAAATACGGGTAAATCATCTCTCAGAAAAACATATGAGACCAAGTCAAAAGAACGCATCGCGAAATTGCAGGCATTTTTCAAATCCAGTGGATTGGACTATTTACCCATTCGCACTGACGTCCCTTATGTTGATCCCTTAATAAACTTTTTCAGAAAGCGGGCATCCAGAAGACGATGAGACTCCATGCAAGCATATTTGTACTGAGTTTGACAAGTCTGATTGGATTTGAGGCTCAATTTCAGAGTGATAGTCTAAAAGGATCACTTGGAGATGTTTTTTCCTTTAGTTGGGACATTCATCATCCTGAGGGATCTTATTTAACATTTAGTGAAATCGATCTTGAAGGCACCGGTATTGAGGTTCTCCATATGGAGCAGACTCCTATTGAAAGTGGATCCAATCTGCTCTTTAATACTGCCATCTATGATTCAGTGGGCCTGTATACATTTCCTTCCTTCATCGCTTATTTGGAAGATTCAAAGGGTTTGGATAGTCTATATCTCAGGGGTCCAGATCTGGAAATCGCTTCAATACTAACACCTGCTGACACCACCTTCAGAGACATTAAAGGTATTCATAATATCAGGACGCCCATTAATCTAGCACTTGTCTTGATCGTCCTGCTTGTATTAGTGGTAGCCTACGGGATTTTCTACGTGCTCAGACGTCTGAAAACATCCAGAGTCCAAGCAAAACCACAAAAAATTATTGTTCCACCTGAGGATGCGCACATCATAGCGCTCAGGGCATTCGAATCCTTAAAACGTTCCAAATATGTCAGGTTTGAACAGTTCAAAGATTTTTATTCCGAATTAACACACATTCTAAAACAATATTATGAGAATCGATATTTAGTGGACGCACTGGAACAAACCACTTCAGAATTTCTAATTACCATGAATTCCATGGTAGAGTTTGATACTGAACTGATTAACGAGACTCAAGAGTTATTAGAAAAAGCAGATATTATCAAATTTGCCAAAGCTGGGAGTGATGAACTAGAATCTGGCAAAGCATTAAATCTGGGTATTGATATAGTAAATCGAACAAAGATTCAATCGAATCAAGGAGATAACACGTGATAGATGTACAAAATGTTACCAAATCCTATGGAGCATTTGAAGCAGTAAAAGACGTATCCTTCACTGTGGAGCAAGGAGAAATCCTTGGCTTTCTTGGTCCAAATGGTGCTGGAAAGACCACAATGATGAAAATGATCACCTGCTATATGCCGCCAACTGATGGAACCATAACAGTTGATGGACTAAATGTGCTCACAGAATCCATGGGTGTCAGAAAAAAGATTGGTTATTTACCTGAATCAACACCTCTCTATGAAGAAATGGGTGTTCGAGATTATTTAAATTTTATAGCCGATGTTCGCAAAGTGAATGGTGCCGACCGAACCAGAGCCATGGATCGCGTTATCTCAGTCACTGGACTTTCTAAGGTCATTCACAAGGATATTCATGAATTGTCCAAAGGGTATCGCCAACGGGTTGGCTTTGCTCAGGCTATAATTCATGATCCTGAAATTTTAGTGCTGGATGAACCCACCACTGGATTGGATCCCAATCAAATTATTGAGATAAGAAACCTCATCCGTGAATTAGGGGAGAGCAAGACAGTTATTTTCTCCACACATATCATGCAGGAGGTTCAGGCAACCAGTGATCGGGTACTGATCATAGATCAGGGTAAGATCGCCGCTCAAGGTACTGCTCAGGAGCTTAAAGCTAGCATTGCTGGACAGATGCATCTTGATATGGTGCTGCGCAATGCAGATAAATCAAAATTCATTGAAGTGGTAAACAGTATTGAACAGATTCACCTGGAAGATATCAAACTTCAAAAGAATGGTGATATCGAAGCTGCTCTAAAGGTTGACGCTGGAACGGATCTTCGAGAACAGCTATTTGATCTTGCTGTGAGCAACAAATGGAAAATACTTGAATCATCTCCATCTTCATTCACACTTGAAGATGTATTTAGAAAATTGACCAATTAAGGAACCTGTTCATGTCTGAAATTCTAGCCATCTATAGAAAAGAGATGAAGACTTATTTTAATTCACCCATAGCCTTCATCGTAATATCCTCATTCCTGGTAATCACCAACTGGCTCTTCTTTGACTATGGAGATTATCCATTTTTTGCCATTAATATTGCTGATATCCGGGGAATATTTGATTATGGAGCAATTGTCTTACTATTTATTGCTCCTGCTGTATCCATGCGATTGATTTCTGAGGAAAAGCATCAGGATACCCTTGAGTTATTAGTGACCATGCCTATTACCGATATGCAAATCATCCTGGGCAAGTATCTATCAACCCTGGTGATTTTTGCCATTATTCTTGGTGGAACCTTGATTGCACCAATATCTATCTCATTTGTAGGTGATCTTGACTCTGGTATAGTGATCAGCAGCTATATCGGATTTTTCTTTCTGGGTGCTACCTATCTGGCCATGGGACTTGCAGCCAGTAGCTTCACTCGCAACCAGATCGTTGCCTATATCATGGGGATTGTCATAATCGCCGTTTTTTTCCTGATGAACGGAATGGCCAATGGATCAGGTTTCATCGCCACACTTTTTGAGAACCTGAGTATTCGTTTCCATTATCAGAACTTTTTTCGTGGCGTTCTTGATTCTCGAGATCTGCTATACTTCATTTCACTTATTTTTGTATCTCTGCTTGTAAGCAGTACGGCTCTTGCTAGTCGTAAGAGTAAATAGGGAGGAGCAGATCATGAATACAAATAATACCTGGTCCTTTACATTCATCATTGTTGGTGTCATTTTTGTGCTTAACCTTTTTGCCCAGCAATTTTTCGTTCGTTTTGATTTGACTGAAAATGAACGCTATTCAATCAGTGATGTTACTCGCGATATACTGGCTGAAATTGATGAACCTATTACTGTAAAAGTTTACTTCTCAGAGAATTTTCCACGTCAGTTGATTTCGGTAAAACAATATGTCCTCGACATGTTAAATGAATACCGGGCCTATGCTGGATCCTCGCTGGAATATGAATTCATCCCCATCTCCGGGGAGAATCAGGAGCTTGAACAGGAAGCCATGTCATATGGTGTGCAACCCGTACAGGCAAACATAACAGAAAGTGATGAGATCAAAGTTCAGCGGATATATCTGGGCATCGTCTTTCTGTATGGTGATCAGAAGGAAGTCATACCATTTGCTCAACAAATCGAACAACTCGAGTATGATATGACTGGAGCCATCAAAAAACTGAGCCTGGGCAGTTTACCAAAAATTGGTTGGTTAACTGGTCATGGTGAGCAATCCCTTGGCGAAGAAGGGGTAGCTAGAGCTACTGGCGAGATTCAGAAGAATTATGAATTGGTTGAAATCAACTTGAGTTCTGAGGATCAGGTTCCACAGGATATTAATACAGTCATCCTATCTGGAGCGACAGTTGAATTTAATGATCAAGATCTCTACAAACTGGATCAGTTCATTCTCAGGGGTGGTAGACTTGGCATGTTTCTCAATAGAAAAATAATAGACATGCAAAACCAATACATGCCCGTCCAGGAAAATGGGAGCAACATTTTCTTCTTTCTGGAACACTTCGGTGTGAAATACGGCAATCAAATTCTGCTGGATAAGACCAATTATCAGGTTCAGGCCATGCAGAATCTTGGCTTCTTACAAATTCCCGTGGCTATGGACTATCCCTTTGCACCGCGAATTTCAAATCTGAATGAAGACAACCCCATTGTAAATCGTTTAACTGAGCTGGGCTTCTTCTTTGTCAACGAGGTTTCACAGGTGGGAGATACTTCCAGAGTATCATTCACACCCCTCATGTATACTTCAGATATGACAGGTTTTGCAATGCCCGATCAGCGCACCAGATCCATCAACATATCTGCTGGTCAGCAAGTCCCGGATTACATGTATCGCGAAGGACCCAAGGTTGTCTCGGCTATTCTGGAGGGAGAACATACCTCATGGTTTGGCAGCACCAGACCAGATTCAATCAATTTTCCAGAGATGCACTTGGCTGAGTCCATTACTTCTACTGTGATGGTGACCCTGGGTAATGCCACCTTCACATCACAGCAGTTCATGGTGCCGGCCAGCCTGACATTTCTCCTGAATACGGTGGACTGGCTATACGATAGGAATGGCTTGATCTCAATTCGATCAAAGAATGTACAGCCCTCGCAGTTAGAAGAAATGACTGGAGGTAAACGCCAGGCTCTGAAGTGGATAAATATCCTCCTTGCACCACTCCTGATTGTACTGTTCGGTGTTGTTAGATGGTATATCCGTAATAAAGCAAAGAATCTCGCAGGAGTTGGATCATGAAAAATAATCAAACCATTCTTGCTGCCGGTATTCTAGGAGTATTGGCATTGCTCTACTATTTAACTCAAACAGGTTCAGTGGATACCAGGAGTATCGATGTTGACTTGTTCAAAATTGATAAGGCGGCAATTACAGACATCAGCCTGACTACTGGTGAGTCATCAATTGAGTTAATTAAAAATGAAACGGGTTGGATTCTTGATGATTATCCAGTTGATACAGTGCGAATGAATCAGCTAATCATTCAATTCTCAGAATTAAGTGTGGATCGAATGATTACCAAGAATCCTGAGAAGCACAGTAAATATGAAGTCACCGATCATGATAGTCGTTTCCGGGCCAGGAATAGTGATGGAAAAGACTTACTGCATCTAATCATTGGCAAGCAGGGTGCAAACTATCAGGAAACCTTTGTGAGAGCAGAGGCTGAGAATGAAGTTTATGCAGTCAAAAGTAATCTGAGTCAGTACAAGAATAAAACCGTGAAGGATTTCTGGGATCGTTCAATCACGCAATTTGATGTCAATCAGGTAAATCAGATCAAATTCAGTGGTGAATTGAATTATATCCTGCATCGCCAAGGACCAGTCTGGTCATACAATGAAGAGCCAGTTGATTTCGAGAAGGTAGTAAATATGTTGCGACCCCTTGAAAATTTGAAGGCTAGTACATTTGCTGACAACATCGGGATTGAAAATGCCTTTTACCAAGCGATTGCCATCGGTTTCGAAGATGGCTCCACTCTTGAATTGAATTTCCATCTCAGGGATGAAAATGGAGCTGTGCTTTTGGTTAAAGTAAGTGGTAATGATAAGATATTTGAATATTCCAAGTCTGGTTTAAATCGTTTTAAAAAGGAATTCTCTGAGCTGACACCAGATCCACCTCCAGCAGGATAGAAAATAAGTGTAAAGAAAAGGGATACTACGGTATCCCTTTTTTTTATGTCATTATACCTGTATTCTACTTTACCAGTACCATATCATTAATGCCAAATTCTAATTGCAGTTAAATCCAATAATGTGTATGTTGTCATACAGATTAATTGATTATGCAATTTAAAATGCTTTAAGGGGATAGCTGTGAGACACAAAAACAAACTTTACCTCATTCTAGTATCAATATTCTTTTGGATGTCAGCTGGCTCATTGAATGCCCAGGATATACTGATTACATCTTTTGAGTCGAACACATCTGGATCCATTCATGGCCAGCAAGACTGGACTATCGAGGATGGCGCAGCAAACATATCAAGCAATTCAGAGATGGTTCACTCAGGCTCTCAGGCCTTGCGTTTTGTTGCTGATAACGAACAGCTTGTAGTTCATAATGTCACCTTTGAGGGGGATCAACAGGGAGTAACAGGTGTAGTCTTTGTGGATATGTATGTAAAAATAAACTCCATGGCCAACAAGGATTTCGCCATCAGTGGATACGACCTGTTTGGTGGGGGTAGCGAGAAACGCACCTTTGTCATGGAATTTGATACACCTGATGGTACTTCAGGTATGGCGCAAATGTTTAATGGTGGTTCAAGACTTCATCTTGGTACTTATAATTTTGGTGAGTGGAACCGTCTTAGCGCACGCATAGACTATGTGAATGCTGGATATCAGGTGATCTACAATGGTTCTGATGCAGTCTCGGGATCCTTCAGAGAAACCTATACTCCAACAGCTTCCGGTACACGCCCTGCAGGAGTAAAGGAGTATCATGCACTGCGTTTTAATCTTGGGTATGATAGTGCAACCGGAAGTGTAGATGCTGCCCTTGACGACATATATATCAGTACCACGCCAATATCTGATATAGAATTTCCTGAACTTATCATCACTCGTACCCTTGAATATGAACAACCAAATATTGGATCAATCAGTGTTTCTCCTGAGCTTGAGGAATACCCGGATAGTAGTGAAGTTACTGCAACATTGTCAGTGCCTCTAGGCTATTTGAATGAGGGCTGGACAGGAGATCTCTCAGGAACTGAACTCGTCAAAACTTTCATGATCACTTCTGACATGGAGTTTAGTGCCGTGGTTGGTGTTGATCCAAATAACCCACCGCCTATGTATAGTGTTTCTGTGACACAACCTGACTATGGTACTATCACATTATCACCTGGAGGTGGCTACTATTATGACTATACAAATGTCACTGCCACGCTTGAATTACCAGCCAGTTACATAAACCAGGGCTGGACAGGAGATCTTTCAGGCACAGATCTGGAACAAAGTTTTGTGGTACACGGTGATATGACCATTGGTGCATTGGTTGTCTACGATGATACACCTCCTACAATCTATGCAGTCTCGAATGCAGGTGATTTTGAAGATATATGTGAAAGTGATGAACTTAGACCTGGAGACATCATCGAGCTTGCAGATGGAAGCTATGATACGGGTGGAATCTCCATTCAGGATATCGGAGGAGTTGCAGGTCAACCCATCATCATCCGCGCAGCCAATAGGGGCCAAGCTATACTGAGTGGTGAATCCTATTTCAATCTGCGACGTGTTGAGCACTTACAAATTGAAGGTTTTCATTTCACATCTGATCGGTATACCGTGGTCAAGCTGGAAGCATGTAACAATGTACGGCTTACGCGGAACGTCTTTCAGTTGACTGAATCAGAGGGGCAGAACGGGAAGTGGGTATATATTGGTGGAGTCTGGGATGACAGCGCTCTATTGAGTCATCACAACCGTGTCGACCACAATATTTTCAGGGATAAGCACCAGCTGGGAAATTTTATTACCATTGACGGTGGTGATAATGTCTCACAGAATGATCGTATTGATCACAACTACTTCTACAATATTGGTCCTCGTCATGACAATGAAATGGAAGCCATTCGAGTAGGGTGGAGCCAACTCTCCCTTACTGATGGATTTACTGTGATTGAGTATAATCTGTTTGAAGATTGTGATGGTGATCCTGAGATCATATCCGTTAAGAGTTGTAAGGATACGGTTAGATATAATACCATTTTGCGCTCTCAGGGTACCGTTTCACTGCGGCATGGCGATGGTTCCGTAGTACATGATAATTTCTTCCTAGGTGATGGAAAAATCGGTACGGGTGGTGTGCGTCTTTATGCCCGTGATCATAAGATCTATAATAATTATTTCTCAGATTTAACTGGCTACCGTTGGGACGCAGCCATAACGCTGACAAATGGTGATACGGATACAGGATCTCTCAGCGCCCACTGGAGGATAGATAACGTGGCCATAACCCACAATACGTTGGTGAATAATTATTCCAATATTGAAATTGGATACGGCCGCTCTGATAATTCGTGGTCACGTGAACCCAGGAATGTCACCATGGCAAATAATCTTGTGGTAGGGAGTCAAAAAGACCTCATCGAGATAATCAATGAACCAACAAATTTTACTTGGAGCGGCAACATCATGTTCCCGGAAGGTGAATTTGGGATTGGAATGGAAGCAGAGACCCAGGAAATCAACATCATTGATCCTCTGCTGACCAACATGAATATTGACAGTCTCTGGTTGCTCAGTGAAACCAGTCCTGCCATAGATGCCGCATTAGTGGATTACTTAAATATATCTCAGGATGTCCAGGGACAACCTCGATCAGGGGTCAATGATGTTGGCGCTGATGAATACTCTGTTTCAACGGTATATCGACGTCCTTTAACGGTTGAAGATGTGGGCCCTGACGCATATGAGGTCGTTTTAGTAGCCCCTGAGCCCCAAGTGCAGCCCTCGTCATTTCAGTTATTCAATACATATCCTAATCCCTTTAATCCATCAACCACCATAGAATATTCAATATCTCATTCAGCAATGGTACGGCTTGATGTGTTTAATGTATTGGGGCAGCAAGTCCATACCTTGATCAACAAACCACAAGTTGCAGGTACATATGAATTCCATTGGGATGCAAGAGACCAACCAGCCGGTATATATCTCACAGTTTTGAGTACTGGGCTGAATTCAAAAACCACTAAGATGGTTCTTATTAAATAGTTTTCAGGATTGATCAAAACAAAAAGGGTAGTGAATCACTACCCTTTTTTTGTTTTAAGAGAGATAAGATTATTCCCAGCTGATCCCAAGTAGATACGCTAAATCTTCTGCCAGAAAATCAGGAAACATTCCATTTACTGTTGGGTTACTCCATCCGCTCACCCAGTCACCATAGGATGTAGCTGTCCATAAAATATCAGGAGCTGTATATGAAGAAGTACGTTCCAGATAATCCACTGCGATGTCACCATCAATAGTAAGCGTGGTGCCTGTGGTGATGACTCCGCTCCATTGGAATGAAATTTCAGGGAATTGGTAAAGTTCATCAGAATAGTCTCCAACGGTGAGGAGGAATTCAGCCCATAGATCCCAGATAGCAGCCGGTAAATCGCTCTGGTTGGCTGTCAAAAGATTAAAGGAGAATATTATATCCAATACAACAGTTGCTGTGGTGTCACTATTGCTTTCACTATATTCAATATTGACAGAAATGGGGGTATTGCTCAGCCCTGCTAAAAGTACTTCGGTCTCTTCAAAGTTAATGTGTTCGTACAAAGTAACCTGGTCGTAATTATAGGCCGTGGTTGTGCTCATTGTGTAGAGTGGCAATAATGATTTTAAATCAGAGATTGGATTGAGGTAATATTGGGAGACATCTATTGAGGTACTACCTTCAATACTAAATTCTCCTCTTTCATCGCTAAAGGCATACTCAACACTTGTTGGTCCTGAGAGTGTGTTTGTCAGGGTATTGAGACTGGTCTGTATTTGGGATGATTCGGATTGACTAAATTCGACGAAAAAGTGACTCAAGGCAGTAACTTCATCCTCTACCATGGCAAGGACTTGTTCAGCTTTATCGATAGACGACATGGCTGAAGCATGTGCTTCGCTAAGTAGGCTATCACCCTCGCTATTCAGTGTAGCAAATGTCGAACCCAGGGTTAATCCAGTAATGATTGCAGATGGATCTGCAGTATCCAATTCGTAATTGAACGCTACCAGGCTTTTTAACACGCCCTGAAGAGCGAATAGTGAAGATTCCATTGCTGTAATATCTGTGATATCAACCTGAATGCCTGCACCTAGAGTGAAAACGAATGCAGGATCATTATCTATTGAATCCAAAGCGGCAAGACCTGCTTCAACCATAGGAATATATTCTTCAGTCACTTGAGTCTGGAAATCATTAAAGGTGTCCAGGGATTCAAATTTTAAACGGGCAAATGCAAGCGGGATTTCAAAATATGAAGCAATCATTCCTTTAACTCTAGGAACTGAGAGGGGCAGGCCAAATCCATAACCCACAGGATTTGATGGAGCACCAGCTTCACCAAAAGGAGCATACACTTTCACACTCGATCCGAAGATATCATCCACCATGGTATTTTGAGAAAGAATGAGAAGACTGGTAAACCCTAAACCGAAATGGGCATCCTGATTTCGCCAATCTAATTCAGAAGCCTCCATATAAAATCCATGTGGTTCACTAAAATCAATACCATTGAGAATAGATTGAGCAGAATCGGGGTCAGCGGCAAACAATCCCCCGATCAAAGGGTGTAGCGATGTATTGGCATCTGTAACCAGAACTATTGCTGCAGCAGAATCCTCTGGGGTCACTTCATTGTCATTGTTGATATCTTCACAATTGGTGAAAAATAGGACGGTTACACATATTAGTAGTGTGAGTCTTAGAATAGTTCTTTTCATCTTGATCCCCTCCCGAGGTTAATGGTGTTTACGCCGTGAAGATATATTTTCGCACATCAATACAAATTGAGCTTAAACACATGTGGTATGGCATGTGATATACATTCTTTTTGAGTAAATAACCAGTTGAATGGTGCGAAGCGCATGGTGATCATTTACTCTCCCTATGGACAACGGTTGCTGCTGCTTGTTGAGTTGGGAAAATTATCATATCAGCAATTTGGACATGGGCTGGCCTGGAAGCTGCAAACAATACGGCTTCAGCTATGTCTTCTGCTACGAGAGCTTCAAGTCCCCGATAAACTGCTTCAGCTTTCTTCGCATTACCTTTAAATCTCACCAGGCTGAATTCAGTATCTACCAGTCCAGGTGAGATGGCAGTCACACGAAGTGGGGTAGAGACAACATCCATTCTGAGACTCTTGGTAAGGGCATCCACAGCGTGTTTGCTGGCACAGTATACACTGCCTCCAGGGTAGGCTTCATGACCGGCAATGGAAGATATATTAATCACGTGTCCTTGCAGATTCGCCACCATATCAGGAACAACAGTTCGAATCATATTCAGTACACCCTTTACATTGGTATCCAGCATGATATCCACATCATCGCCTGGTGTCTCGTGGGCTTTTTCAACGCCCAGGACCAGTCCAGCATTATTTACAAGGACATCAATATGTTTAAATGGATCAGGCAAAGATGAGAACAGTCTTTCAACGGCAGAACTATCTCTCACGTCAAGAGCCCTCTCTATCACCTCTATCTTATATTCTTTCTGAAGGTCTGAAGCCAATTTGCGAAGTTTATCTTCACGTCTGGCAGTTAAAATCAGATTTGAATCCTGCTGGGCAAACAAATGGGCACATGCTTCACCAATACCAGCACTGGCGCCAGTTATTAAAATGGTTTTACCTTTTAAACGATTAATCACTGGATGCTTCCTTATGCGAGTTCTTAAACAGAATCAAAATGAGCAAACTACAAAACAGACCGGGATAGAATGGTTCAAGCCCCCAAAAGTAACTCCATTCGTCTATTTTTCCAAAAAGGAACCAGAGCAATGATGCCAGAGGAGGTATGGTTAAATTCAGTATTACCGCTCGTTGAGAAAGAGGTATCTTAAAAATACTAAACAAGGTGGGAATCAGCAGTGCCGGTATAGAGATAGTACCAAAGGTGTACCAAAGATGAATGACTGAGGGAATCCAGATTGCCATGATAATCCCCATCATAAGAACAACCAGCATACTTGCTTTAATGAGAACGTGGGTGGAATAAGTTTTAAAGGATGCTAAGGTTGAAAGGATATCTTTCCCCAGCGTAATTCCCGATACGAGCGTGTTGCTATCTAGAGTCGACATGACAGTGGCCAGAATGCCTACATAAAACAAACCTTGGAGACCCAAAGGTAAAACAGCGCTCCCTAAAACTAGAAATGCCTGCGATGGAACCGTTTCGGAGGGCAGATAGGAAAATGCATATAGACCGGTGAGTGTTGTCATCAGGTCAAATATAAACCAGAATAAAACTGCCCAGAGGATACCACGTTTAGCAATGCTTGGCGTGGTGGTGGCATAAACTCTCTGATGGAAGCCGGGATCCACCAGAGTCCATGATCCAATGAAAAACCAAACCAATATATATGCAAAGCTTCGTCCGCCTGTGAGCGAGGTGTGGGATTCTGGGAGGGAATGCCAGAGTTCTATGGGACTCATATATGTTCCACCCAGGACAATCAGGATAATTAAAAACCCGGCGAACATGAGCATAAATTGTAGTTTGTCAGTTTTAATTACAGAGGTAAGACCGCCATTGATTATATAAAATAGTGAAAATATTGCTCCCATTATTATGGCAATAACCAGATTCAATCCCAAGAAATAATTGAGGATTAATCCCAGGGTTAAAATGTATGGAGCCGGACTGGCTAACAGCAATACCCACACGGAGGCAAGCCTGCCGGCATTCTTGCCATAGTCAGATACTAGTATTTCAGGCAGTGAGTGCACCTTCAGCGCTCGCGCTTTCTTTGCAACCAACAAAGCGAAGGCAATACCAAAGACATAATAGGGGAGTCCGAATATTACCCAATTGGAAATGCCGTAGCTGGTACTGTATTCACTGACACCAAGTATGCCGCCATACCAGGTTGATACCAGGGTCATCACAAAGGCAGGCAGGGTGAGTTTTCGACCCATAAGCATGTAATCAGAGGTCGAATCAGTACGTGTATTATATACTCCAACGAGTAATACTGCAACGAAATAGACTAAAATGAGACCAGTATCAACTGGATGTAGATTCATAAGTATATCTTGTTACTTACTGATACACAGCGATATAGGCATACCCTACCTGTACTATGAACGTGGGGTCATCCTTATTAGTAACATTGCTCTGACTTATAAAGCCGTCTGAATGATCTCGATCCTCAATTTCCCACACGAGACCCTCTGAACTCAACCCTGAAAAGTTACCAATAGGCAAAATGCTCAGGGTTGTGCCCTTCTTGACCGGCAGGTCAAAATCAGATTCTGGAGTGATCCTCCTAATTAATTCCAGTGAGACATCCCTCTTATCTGACAATTCATTTTTAAATATGATCTTGACTGACTTATCAATAGATGCACATATGAGCAGATTGTGAAGGAGATGATCAGTGCGTGCACCACCAGCCCCAAGCAATATCACTGACTTCACTGAGTGTGATTTAAATATGTAATCCAGCGTTTTCTGGAGGTCTGTGCGATCTTGATCCAGTAAGGGAATTACCTCAATCGATCCAATATTTTCAAATTTTGCTGAATCCATATCACCAAGAATGAGATCGGGATTTAGTTTATATTTTTGGAATACATTAAAACCACCATCAACGGCACAAACGAGATCAGCCGCCATCATCTCAGTTTTAAGAAGTGCTTCACTTGGAGGATTTCCAGCCAGTACGATTAAAACATTCATATCTTTAATACTTAAAGTAACTATTTCCTATAAACTCACGCAATATTGAAGTTCCTGGGACATGTCTATCAGGAATGGTATGAAATAATGACAACAAAGTAATCAGCCTATCGCGGATAGTATTTTTAGAGGATGCTTTTAATAAGGGCAATGCATACCTTTTCAGAATAGCTAATTCATAAATTAGTGCAGAGTTAAACATCGTATCAGCCTGTTCTTGAAAGGGGAAGATATTACTTAGTTCGCCATGACGAACAGAGTTCCACCGACCAATTGTGTCATCTGCACTGTATCCTCTATAATTGGAATCCCTGACAATACGGCGAATAAGTCTTCCATCAGAAGTTGACACTGGATGGGTATTGTCAATGTTAAGCTGTGTTAATGCACTTATATATACACGATAATAGCTCTGTTGTGACAATCCCTCATGAATCAGAGGGTTCAAACCATGTATACCTTCAAAAATGAGTACCTCATTCTGTTTGAGGGACATGGTATCCTTTAATACCTCCTGTTTGCCATCCACAAAATTATAGTTTCGCTTATGAACAGGTTGTCCAGTAACCAGACGTCCTAACTCATGTTTCAAGGCAGCAATATCTATGCAGCTTACGTTTTCGAAATCTAGAGTTCCATCTGCCTGAGGAGGAATTTTGTCTCGATCCAGGAAATAATTGTCCATGGAGAGATATTTTGACTGTATCCCATTCACGGCAAGGTGAATGGCGAGACGCTTGGTGAAAGTTGTTTTGCCTGAAGAGGAGGGACCTGCTACAAAGATGACACGAGTACCTCTTTGAGTACTGATGTCATCAGCCAGTGCCGCAATTCGCTTCTCTTGCAGCCCTTCGGCGACCCAGATGACCTGTTTGAATCCCTTCTCCATGATCTGCTTGTTCAGGTCATGAATAGATGACACTTTGAGAATACGTCCCCACTTTTCGTGTTCTTTCATCATCCCAAATAGTTTGGGTGAATCAGAATAATCTACCAATTCGTCCCCATTCTCACTTATTCTCAGAAGGAAACCTCGGTCGTAATTCATGAGCTCGAAATGAGGCAATGCAGATAAGTCAAGATTTGTAAATTCATATGAAGCTGAAATATGCTTGCCCAACATGAGAACAGGTGGACGAACTGTGTTGATCCGGGGAGTGAGCAGGTGTTTCCAATCCTCAGGTTTGGTTGCTCGGATCTTGATATGTTTAACATCAGACTGGAGCTGGTGCATTTTGTTGTATATAGTTTTTAATTCATGACTGGATATATGCTTCTGTTCCTTTAGCACACAATAATAACCATCTCCAAAAGAATGATCTACTATGAGAGTCCTTTTAGTTCCATAAATAGCTTTGATGGCTGCAGACATGAGAAAAATGACTGCCCGCGTCTTATGTCTATATGACTCTACCTTATTGCTCATCTCTCACCAGTTTTCTTAATGATGTGATATCCAAACTGAGTAGAAACAGGTTTTGAGGCTCTTCCGCGTCCCATTTTCCTGACCGCTTCCTCAAAAGGTTTTACCATTTGACCCGTACCAAACCACCCGAGGTCACCACCTTTTGATTTACTGGGGCAGGTCGAGAATTCTTTTGCGAGTTGCTCGAATCGAGCACCCTTTTGAATCTTCTTAAATAACTCTTCAGCTAAACTTCTATTTTTGACCAGTATATGGCTGGCTCTCCACTCCACAATATCTCCTCATCAATGCAATTTTATAACAGACCCCAAGATAGAGAATTCGATCTATGAATCAAGGAAACCATGAATCTCAGCCCGTAAATCTTGATTCCTTGTTCATCCAATTGTCAGTCTCAAGACATTCGCAGGGGTAGTCGGAATGTATGTTATTTAGTCGCAAAGAGATCACCTATTTGGTCCTGAATATATACAACGGAGGTACCCATGAGATTCATAGTTCCCTTAGCCCTAACCATTTTCATCTCTGGCTGTCAGGAAACAAATGTCACTGACGATGTTTCTGATTTGACCTGGACCATTGATACCCAATTCATGCGTCAGGGATGTTATGATGGTAAAGACTGTATTCCCAGTCTTGAAGTGCCCAACAAGTCTCAAGTGGATGGATCGAATTTGGGGTATTTGGATGATCAAGATCTGGTTGTAGGCATATGGAATGGCTCAGAACATGTAGCCTACCCACATGCCATCCTGGACTGGCATGAAATTGTCAACGAATCGGGTTACAGTATCTCGTACTGTCCATTGACAGGAAGCGCTATTCACTTAAATACAGCAGTGGAATACGGTGTTTCAGGCTTATTGTTCAATAGTAATCTCATTATGTATGACCGGGAGACTGATAGTTATTGGCCACAAATGTTACTGCGATCTGCAGCTGGTGATCGTTCTGGGGGTGAATTACACTTAAACAATCTTGTGGAAACGACCTGGGGCAACTGGAGAACGCTGTTCCCGGATACCAAAGTTGTAAATTCAGATACGAAACATTCACGGAACTACAATCGCTACCCATATGGCAGCTATCGTACATGCAACTCTCTGGCTTGCGGTGATTTTATATATTTTCCAGTAGCCAATGAAGATGATCGTTTGCCACCTAAAAATCGAGTCCTGACCATCATCAATGGGGATGAAGTGAAAGCCCTTGATATTAATGCTTATCTCAATCCTCAAATAATTGGGGTTGATGTTGGTGATACTCACTATAAAGTTGTAGTCTCTGGGCGTGATAATATTGCAGTTGCCTTTGAAACGTCCCGCGCAATCAGCATATCAAGTTGGGATATTTCGGTAGGGGAGATCATTCTAAATCAAGCCGATACTGGGAAAGAGTGGGATATTACAGGTCAGTTGATCGCCAATTCCCAACCCTCAGAACGCCTGGTAGCCGCAAATGCATACATTGCCTACTGGTTTTCAGTAGTGGCTTTTTATCCAGATGTTGAACTAGTTTCACCATGAAATATATCCTTCTAATAGGAATATTAGCGCTTAGCAATGCCGTTGGTCAGGTGTGCTGTTCACCAGTGGGTAGTGGTCAGGCAGGTGGTGGTGCCTCAATGAACAACTGGGTCGCCCATTGGCCGAATACCTTGATGGGTGATGATAATTGGCACTGGATGTCTGATGCCCAGATCACCCACAGAGGACCTGCTGGTAACATTAATTATGGACCTGCAGTGAATATATTATTTGAAGTCTCACACTCCATTGGTCGTAGAAATGTATTTTTTGCAAATGGGTATGGGGGAGTCGGCTCGCTCGAGGAAAAGGTCACCTACCTAGAAAGCTCAACCATTTCCTATTCTGGTGGTTTTTCAATGGGATTAAGAATTGCATTGGGAGATCGCGGAAGATCTTTTGGCCAGCTTCTGCTCAACCTACCGAGTAAAATCGAATATCTCAATCAAGATTTTCCATTTGATTCTGAAGAAGGGATATCGTGGAGTGTCCTGCTCCTGTACACGCATCCAGTGCCCTGGGCAAAATTTAACCCCGATTTCTTAAACGCCCTTTCCTTTAGCTTCCTCTATGAGAAAAACACGATGAAGCGAGACAATATTCTTAGCGATCATCGCTCATTGGTTCACCTGTCATCTGCGATACACTCATGGCATCCCTTATTCCTGGCTCCATTCGTTCAATTGAGAGCTGAACAATTGATCGCTCCACCTTCCATTTGGTCAGGGACACGAGAAACACGCATCCTTGGGTCAGTTGAGGTAGGTATTGATGTAGCAATATCAAAACCTTATTGGGAATATATCAAGGTAAGGGTAGCCTGGCCCTTTGCAGCATGGTCCTCATCAAACGGTTTTCCTGATGGGTCTCAACCTGCATCATATCTCATGCTGGCTGTGAACACGTCAGGGATATTCGGCGGGAGTGATCACTAATACCCTTTTATAAAACGCGCTGGATATTGTGGGTACGGCACTGCACAAAAAAGAGATCTGACTCCTGTTGCATTCTTTTGAGGTCCACACTATACTGAATCTGATATCTTCATAAATTGAATTTAAAAAGTTGGAGCTTTTCATGGCATATATAAAATATGTGGATCCAAATGACATACCTGAAGCGTATCGAGTCAATGATACGGATCATATTCTGAGCATTCACGGTGTTCACAGTGAAATCATGCAGTATCACTATACCTTATACAAGGAGCTGATGTATAGCAAAGGACCTTTGACTCGCATCCAGCGTGAGATGATAGCTGTCTCAGTCTCTGCAATCAATTCTTGTCATTACTGAATTGAACATCACGGGGCGGGACTCCGTAGGCTTTTATCAGCAAAACAAGTATCATCTGAAGATCAGAATTCATTGATTGCGGGATTGGTGGGATCAGGGGATCATATTTCATTGACTGCCCAGGATAAAGCAATTCTGAATTATGCGACCAAATTGACACGAACGCCTGGAAATATGAGCGAGGCTGATGTAGAGTAGCTACGAGTCCAGGGTTTGGATGATCGGGGTATTCATGATATTTGTGCCATCACCGCCTATTTTGCTTTTGTGAATCGCATTGCTGATGGACTGGGGGTCGAACTGGAAAAGCGTTTTAACGATATGTAGATTTGATTCAAGCAGTTTACCATTCTCGATGCTACCTGTGATCACCAGAGCTTTATATGGCTAGGGAAGTTTATGATGGGCTAGAATATGAGCAACATAGCGCCTACGTATATTCCACAACCTGATAACATCCGTTTGCCTCGCTCCATTTTTATTTCATTCTGGTAACATCTTTTGTAGGGGATGATGTCTTTCGCATCCATCTGCAAAAGTCTATGGGAGGGTGGATCTGGGTTGTAAATCACATAAACCGGTAATCCCACAAAATAGATGAGACCACCGATGTACCATAAATTTGAAGTATCCTCCCGTGCATCCCTTTTTGCCCTCACACAAATATCAATTTTAGCATCTCCATCTAATGGCAAGCCTGTCTCTGGGTCATATCTAAATACGGGAGAGCTGGGTTGAACCAAGAGGGGTGAAGGTGAAGGGGGAAGAATGACTTCTCCAGTCATGGGATCAAATACAGGGATACTTTTTGAGGCGTCTATAACAGAAGAATCAACCTCTGCGATTATCAGTTCTCCTGTGTAAGGATCAAAGGTTTGACCCAAGACAGAAAGACTTAGAACGCTTAATAAAATGAGAGTCTGAATAGATGTATTATTCATCATACCTTTGTTATTTATGACTATACATCATGGTACCGACGCAGATAATACACTTCCAATATTGTCCAGTAGGACATAGGAGAATATATGCAGCAGATTAGGATTGAACGATAATTAATATCACTGTGAAACGAGGGAGGAACCCTAAAATAAAAAAGACCCCTGAACATCAGGGGTCTTAAGTACACCGGCCAGGAGTCGAACCCGGAACCTTCTGGTCCGTAGCCAAACGCTCTATCCAATTGAGCTACCGGTGCATGTTGCCAATTACAATTTCCTGTGCATAAATCCGGTAGCGAAATTGCTTGTCCCGTCGTAGCCAAAGGCGAAGACGGAAGCTACCGTTGCATGTCAAAATAAAGATCAAGATCTTTACAATCGTAGCGCGTAGGGGAGTCGAACCCCTGTTACCGGCGTGAGAGGCCAGCGTCCTAGACCACTAGACGAACGCGCCAAAGTATGTTTTTATATCGAGTATGCACTTACAATCGATACTTACGATCCCATTATTCTCACAATTAAAATGGAATCAAAAACCATTCAAAAAGCGTTGCCGGGGGAGGATTCGAACCCCCAATGAAGGAACCAGAGACCTTAGTGATACCATTTCACCACCCGGCAAAAAGCTTAAAGCGCGGCGAATATAAACAGCGGCCTAAGTCATGGCAATATTATATTCCCATATGAATTGGCATTGTTCTCTTTGATCGCATTGCTCTGCAGTTCGGCACCTTGAACAATCAAAACCACAAATCTAATGCAGATACGCGGAGGGACATTTATGAGTGAATCATGTTGCATCGTTACGACAACAATAGACAATGCAAAAATTGCCAGTACACTTGCCAAGGGTGTTCTTGCGAAACATCTGGCAGCTTGTGCTCAAATCATTCCTGGTGTCACCAGCCATTATGAGTGGCAAGGTCAGCTCGAAGCGTCGCAGGAATTGTTACTTCAATTCAAAACCACAGAAAAGTGTGCCAGGAAGTTGATGGAGTACATTAAAAAGGCCCACACGTATGACACACCAGAAATAACAATGATCAGAATAGGCGAGATTGATTCAGATTACGAGAAATGGCTTAAAATGGCTGTAGTTCTAGATATTTCATGATACCATGTTAATATATATTATGTCGAGTGACAGTTTTATGTAAGAAGGGTATCTCTACCCTTCTTACTTTAATCCTTAATATTCAATCACTTCACAACGATATTTACAATCCTGTTTGGAACTACTATTTCTTTAATAATCGTCTTTCCTTCAGTATGCTGCTGTACTGAAACCTGATCGTGAGCCAGTTTAAGGATATCCTCTTTTTCTGAATCTAGTTCCACTTCTATCTGCGCTCTTACCTTTCCATTGACCTGGACAGCAAGCACAACCATGTCTTTTACCAGGAGTTGCTCATCGTATTCTGGCCACTCAGTATAGGCTAATTCATTTTCTTGGCCCAATAGATGCCACATTTCTTCAGCAATATGCGGTGAAAAAGGATTCAATAGCATGAGAAATACTTCCAGAGCCACCCTGGGCACCTCATCCAAACCACGTAAATGGTTAGAGAATACCATTAATTGTGATATTCCCGTGTTAAAAGCCAAGCATTCAAGGTCATTACCTACCTTTTTAATGCTGGCATGCATTAAGGTTAAGGTCTCTTTGGATGGTTGAGCATCACTTAACTCAATAATTTGTCCATCATCATTGATGAAATGTCTCCATAAGCGATTTAAAAAGCGATAAACACCTTCTATCCCACTTGTATTCCAGGGTTTAGAGCGTTCTAACGGACCCATAAACATTTCATATAATCGCATGGTATCAGCGCCATATTGACCCACAACCTCATCGGGGTTGATCACATTGCCCCGGGATTTGGACATTTTTTCCCCATCCATGCCCAGAATCATCCCCTGGTTCACCAATTTTTTGAATGGTTCACAAGTTGAAACATAGCCTAAATCGAATAAAACCTTATGCCAGAACCTGGCGTACAGCAGGTGTAACACGGCATGTTCGGCACCACCAACATATAGATCTACTGGCATCCAGTATTTCTCTTTTTCTAAATCCCATGCTTGATCATTATTGTGCGGATCGATGAATCTTAAGTAGTACCAGCAAGACCCCGCCCATTGAGGCATGGTGTTGGTTTCTCTCACATACACCTTTCCGGTTGACGGGTCAACTACATTTAACCACTCCTTGGCGTTAGCCAAAGGGCTTGCCCCTGTTCCTGAAGGCTTAATACGTTCCAGAACTGGAAGTGTAAGTGGTAAGTCACTGTCTGACAGTGGGATAACATTGTTTTCATCATGTAGCATTGGGATGGGTTCTCCCCAATATCTCTGTCTGGAAAACAACCAATCCCTCAGCTTATAGTTGACCGTAACATGACCCTTGCCTGTAGACTCCAACCATTCACCAGTTTTTATGATCGCTTCTGAAGGTTTAAGATCATTGATGGAGAAACTCCCATCTGCTGTGGTGGAGTTGATCATAAATCCATCTTCTATCTGGGTAAATGCTTCTGCGCTGATATCTCCACCAGACACAACTTCCCGAATTGGCAGGTCAAAGGTTGTAGCAAACTCATAATCTCGTGTATCATGGGCTGGTACAGCCATTATCGCGCCAGTACCATAACTCATTAATACATAATCACTAACCCAGATTGGAATCAGCTCATCATTGACGGGATTCACAGCATATGCGCCTGTAAACACTCCCGATTTGTCTTTCGCCAGTTCAGTTCTATCCAGATCGCTTTTATATCCTGCCTTCACTGCATAAGCTTTCACCTCAGCCTGTTGTTCCGAGACAGTGATTTCTTTTACATAGGGATGTTCAGGTGCCAAAACCATATATGTGGCACCAAACAGGGTATCTGGACGTGTGGTAAACACGTTCAAGGACAGATTATGACCATCTAATGGGAATTCAACCTCTGCCCCTTCACTCTTACCAATCCAGTTACGCTGCATGTCTTTGATGGACTCTGACCAATCCAGATCATCCAGATCAGTCAGTAGACGTTCAGCATACTCAGTGATTTTTAGCATCCACTGGCGCATGGGCTTGCGAACGACAGGATGGTCACCTCGTTCAGATTTGCCGTTGATGACTTCCTCGTTAGCAAGAACAGTACCCAGTTCTGGGCACCAGTTAACAGCTACCTCTGCTTCGTAGGCCAATCCCTTTTTATATAATTGGAGAAATATCCACTGTGTCCACTTGTAGTAGGCTTCATCTGTGGTGTTTACCTCACGGTCCCAATCATATGAAAAACCCAGGGATTGGATCTGACGCTTGAAGGTGGCAATGTTCTCAGCTGTTTTGATAGCTGGGGGTGTTCCTGTCTCAATAGCGTATTGCTCCGCAGGTAGCCCAAAAGCATCCCAGCCCATTGGGTGTAGCACATTAAAGCCCTTCATCCGCTTGTATCTGGCGAGGATATCTGTGGCTGTATATCCTTCGGGGTGGCCAACATGAAGACCAGCACCTGATGGATAGGGAAACATATCTAAAATATAGTACTTGGGTTTATCTGTGAGATGATCTAGAGCCTTAAAGGTCTTATTCACATCCCAATGTTTCTGCCACTTCGCCTCTATCTGATCAAATGGATACCGCTCAGCCATACTCTACCTCACTTAAAAAAAACGCGGACTCAAATCCGCGCTGCAAAAATTTCCTGTCGGGGTGAGAGGATTTGAACCTCCGACCTCTTCGTCCCGAACGAAGCGCGCTACCGGGCTGCGCCACACCCCGAAATAATGATAGGCATACTTTGGAATCTGATATTCCCCATCATGCCGAAATCAATAAGCTGGAGTCCGTCCCGTCGAAGCAATGAATCCCCTAACTACAGTGGGTGATGCCAAGTTGGACCACACCCCGAAATGCCCTAAAAGCGCGATAGTATATCATTCTCAAACCCTGTTAGCAAAAGGATAATTGTGGATAATAGGTTGTGAGGGGTTATCCGAACAGTTTCACACCAGTTGTGGTTATAATCGTGACAATCGTCGCACTCATAATGAGTCCTGCGAAGATGGCCAGAAAGGATTTTCTGTAGGATAACCCAAACAGAAAGGCTGCCGCTGCACCTGTCCAGGCACCCGTTACAGGTAAAGGTATGCCTACAAATATGACCAAACCTAGAAATTCCCAGGTTTCTATCATCTTTCCCTTCCGGCGTGTTCTGGCAAAGAGCCAACTGAAAAACCGGTCACCAAGTGTCCAGCGCATTAAGAATTTAGATATTGGTCCCAGAAGGAAGAGGATTGGAACGGAAATCAAAAAATTTCCCGCTACAGCCCACATGTAGGCATCATACCATTGCATATCACCAAAGGTAATACCCCAGGGTAAGGCCACTCTGAGTTCACCGATGGGTGTCATAGCCAATAGAAAGGTGATCCAACGTGGATCCTGTATAAACTCCTGAAAGAATTGAAGAACTGAATCTACCACTTAAAACTCCTGAAAAAGGTTCTGATAAAGCGTAATGTATCAATGATGGGATTAATATGACTCTCCTCCGCCCCATATATAACCGGAATAGGTTGCCAGATTAAGGGGATATTTAGTTTCGCAAGATTAAAGAATACAGCAGATTCAAACATGAATCCATCTTCAATAGAATCCCATAATCGACTATCATTCAGAGGATAACAGCGATACCCTACCTGACTATCTCTCACTCTCTGTGTTATTCTTAATGATAACATCAAACTGGTGATATTATTTGATAATTGGCGATGGATTGGCATATCCTTGTTAATCAAATTGCGCATCCCAACCACCAGAGAACCTGGGCATTCCTGTGCTCGAGCAATAAAATTATGTATCTCATGTGGGTCATGCTGACCATCTGCATCCAACGTAATCGCATTGTGGAAACCTGCCTCTTTAGCCAAATTCAGTCCTGTTTTTAAAGCAGCACCCTTGCCCCTGTTCTCAGGATGCTTCAAATAGGCCACAGTCTCAAAATCTTCCGCCACTGTCCCATCGCTGGATCCATCGTCTATAACTATTATGGAATAGTCAACTATAGCTTTTATTTCCTGAACCAGCCGTAAAACAGAATCCCGATCGTTATAGACCGGGATTACAATAACTGGATTCAAATTGGTCAAGCTTGATCTCACTCGTGATTCAGTGAAGCCTCAGGTTTTGATGATTTTTTCCTGGTTGATTTTGATACCTTAAAGGTGAGCACCTTATTCTTTACTGAGACTGCTACAGTTGAGTCCGCTTTCACCTTGCCCCTCAGGGTCATTTCTGCGATTTTGTCCTCAATCAAGTTTTGGATAATCCTTCTCAAGGGACGAGCACCATATTCAGCCTCAATCTCTTGATCAACAATCAATGCCTTAGCAGCAGGACTTAGCTTTATCTTGACATTCTTTTCGTTGGCGTAGTTGCTTACATCCTCGAGAATTAAGTCAACGATTTGAATTAAATCCTTACGTATCAATGAGTTAAAGACGAAAGAGTCTGTCAATCGATTGATAAACTCAGGCTTGAATGTCTCTTTCATTTCCTTATTGATCTTGGAACGCTGATCATCAAGTACGGCTTTATGATCTTTGCGATTAAAACCGATTCCAGGCTGAGTAAGATTCTTTATACCCAGGTTTGAAGTCATAATCATGATACAATTTTTAAAATCAACTTTATGACCCAAACTATCTGTCAATTGTCCCTCATCCATGATCTGCAACAGCATATTATAGACTTCAGGGTGGGCTTTTTCAATTTCATCAAAAAGCACGACGCTATATGGGTTCCGACGCACAGCCTCTGTGAGAGTACCACCTTCTTCGTATCCAACGTAACCGGGAGGGGCTCCAATCAGGCGACTTACATTAAAGCGTTCGGAATATTCCGACATATCCATCTTGATGAGAGCTTTCTCATTCTGATAGATATACTTGGCCAATACCTTGGCCATCTCTGTCTTGCCAACACCTGTGGGTCCAAGGAATAGAAATGAACCAATGGGTCTCCGGGGATCACGAAATCCACTACGAGCTCGCCGCAGCGCTTTGGCCATAGCCATGATGACATGTTCCTGCCCTACCAGATGCTTGGTCATTTCAGACTCAAGCTTCAGAAGCCGCTCAGCCTCGCTCTCAGCCACATCCTGGATAGGAATGCTGGTCATGAGTGACACAACAGCGGCAATATCGACAATTTTTACAACTGGAGGATCAATTTTCATGGCCGTATTCCACTCTTCGTTGGCCTCTTCCAATTTTTTAGTCAGATTTCTTTCATCATCTCTCAGAGATGCAGCCAATTCAAATTCCTGGTTGCGCACCACATCTTCTTTTCTGATACGAAGATTATCCAGATCAGCCTCTAGTTGCACAATATTTTCAGGGATATCAACATTGGCCAGATGAACTCTGGCGCCTGCTTCATCCATAACATCAATAGCCTTATCTGGATGAAACTTATCCTGAATATAGCGACTTGAGTATGAAACGGCTGATTCCAGGGCTTCATCACTGTATTGAACATTATGATGAGCTTCATAGCGGTCTTTCAAACCGTGTAATATTTGCAGGGTTTCCTTCCTTGAAGGTGGTTCTACCATGACTTTTTGGAAGCGACGCTCCAAGGCACCATCTTTTTCCACATATTTTCTAAATTCGTCAAGTGTAGTAGCACCAATGCATTGCAAGTCTCCCCTGGCCAGGGCTGGCTTGAACATATTGCTGGCATCCATGGACCCGCTGGCTGCACCTGCACCTACAATGGTGTGAAGTTCATCTATGAAAAGGATGATGTCATCGTTCTTTTCCAATTCTGTGGTGACTGCCTTCATTCTCTCTTCAAATTGACCACGATACTTGGTGCCTGCTATTAATGCAGCCAGATCAAGTGAGACCAAACGCTTGCTCAACAGAATTCGCGGAACCTTCTTGCCAATAATGCGCAGGGCTAAGCCCTCTGCAATGGCAGTTTTACCCACACCAGGTTCACCGATGAGCACAGGATTGTTCTTTTTCCGGCGGGAAAGAATTTGAGCAACTCTTTCTATCTCTTTGTCTCTTCCAATAACAGGATCCAGTTTTCCGCCTCTTGCCAGAGCAGTCATATCTCGACCAAAATGATCCAATGCAGGTGTTTTGCTTTGTGGTTTTCCCTTACCTGGGTCAGACTCACGACCACCTGCCTCAGGAGAAAACTCCATTTCATCACGTACGATTTCATAATCTATGCTGAATTGAGCCAGCATATCGGCTGCAATGCCTTCCTGTTCGCGGAGTATTGCCAGGAGTAGATGTTCAACATCTACCACATCTGCATTGAGATCTCGGGCTTCCTGATAAGTATTTTTCAGAATTCGCTCAGCTCGCTTGGTGAAAGGGAGCGTCCCAAGAATCATAGTCCCACCTGAAGTACGGATTTGTTCTTCAATGTGATTTTTAATCTCAGCAGGATCAATATTCAGTGATTGCAGGATATCTATGACTTTATTGTCACCTTGTCTAAAGATTCCCAACAACAAATGTTCGGAACCGATATATGCGTGCCCCAGTCTGATAGCCTCTTCTTTGGAGAGCTGAATTACGGCCTGGAGTTTTTTATGGAAATTTGCTTTCAATTTATAACCTCAAAATTATTCATGTTTCAACAGGTGTCAATATAGGGCATGAACACCTCTGAGTAAAACAATGTGTGCGTTAGAATTCGTTTATGTCAGGGAGATGACTCTATCGCAAGCCGCTGAGAGTGATCTACTATGTGTAGCAATAAGAAAAGATTGGTCAAATTCTGTTCTTACTGAGTGGATTAAGTCAATAAGGCGTTTGCCATTGTCGGGATCAAGATTCCCAGTCGGCTCGTCTGCCAGTACCAGCTCAGGTCGATTCATTAGAGCTCTGGCTACAGCCACACGCTGCCTTTCACCGCCAGATAGTTGTGAAGGCTTATGATGACGTCTCTCATAGACGCCGACTGCTTCCAGGAGGCTTTTTGCTCGTTCTTTGGCCATTTCTTTGTCAAGATCAACAATCTTTGCTGGAATAAGCACATTTTCCAGGGCAGTAAACTCAGGCAACAGATAATGAAATTGAAAGATATAGCCCAGATTCTCAGCTCGGAAGGTACTCAAAGCCTCATCATTCATGCTAAAAGGAGATTTGCCTGAGATGATCAATTCACCTGAATCAGCTGTATCAAGAGTACCAATGATATTGAGTAGCGTGGTTTTGCCTATACCTGAGGGGCCGTTGATTGCCACAACCTCCCCTCTGTCCATACTGAGATTGACATTATTAAGCACATCAAGACGCTCACCTACTGCAGTGTAGCTCTTGTTGATATCAATGACTTGAAGGATGGTATTCATAACTTGCTTCTCTATCTTTTATAATTGATTGCATCAAGGGGTAATAGCTTTGCAGCTTTTTTTGATGGATAGCGTACTGATAGTTGAACAATAGCAAACGCCACAATCCCGACCATCACAACTTCATTCCAATACAATTCTACGGGTAAAACTGGTATGAGATATATTTCATCTGGAAGTGTGATCCAACCCCAATGGGTTTGGCTCAAAACCAATAGAGTCCCCAGAACCACGCCCAGGACTACACCCAGGAAGGCGACTATCAGTCCCTGAAGATTAAATATTTTCTTAATATCTGAAGATTGAGCACCCATGACACGCAGAATACCGATATCACCTGTCTTCTCCAAAACCATCATCATCAAGGAGCTGACAATATTAAACACGGCAATCAAGATGATCATATTGAGACCAATAAAGCTCCCCCACTTCTCCATCCGCATGGCATCAAATAGGGTTTTATGTTGATCATACCAGGTTTCAATCTCTATCAACGGCAATTCCTGTTTTAATCGAGCTTGAACCATCTTTGCATCATTAAAATTTTCCAATTGTAGATGAATAAATTCTTTTCCAGCAGACTTGAACATTCTGCGACCTTCTACATAATCGATGATGGCAAGATTCCGATCAAAATCAAAGATGTCTGATCTAAACACGCCTGTGATTACAAAATGTCTCTGAGGAATGCGAAATAAACCGGAGTGGATATCAAGTGGACTCTGAATGGCAACCGTATCTCCAGTTGTAAGAAAGAATTTATCAGCAATTCCAGCCCCGATAACAATACCAGGTAATTCGAAATCATTTCGTTTAAGTCGGCCTGAAGTGTTTCGCTCCTGTGGCGGATCAGTTAAATAATATTCCCACTGATCCTGATCAATAGCGTGAATGTTTAATACCATTTTGTCATCCAGCACCACGAGAACAGCTTTGCGTTCCGTACTGGCGTATATGGCTTTTGCCTCAGGAACCAGATTTTGCACCTCTTCAATATTTGCATCCGAAGAAATCACAACATGCGGGATAAAGTTCGCAATACGCCGTGTCACTTCTCCTTCAAAACCATTTAAAATGGCCATGGTGATGATGAGAGCTATCACGCCAAGAGCAATTCCTATAATGGATATCCCCCCGACCAGACTTATAAAGCGGTTACTCCTCTTGGCGAAGAAGTAACGACGAGCCATATACCAATTTAGCTGGCTCATTCATCCCTCAATGTATCAGCAGGTTGTAGACGACTGGCTTGCATGGCTGGTATGAGCGATGACAAGATTGCCAGCACGATTACCCCACTCGAAATTCCAATCACATCCTCTACCCCAATTAAAATTGAGACCTTGTCCATGAAATAGACATCACTGGGGAGTGAAATGAGACCAAACGTAGTCTGAAGCCATGCTAGAATAACTGATAAAATGATGCCAGCCAGGGTTCCCAGAAGACCCATCATGAGACCTTCAAGGGCAAAAATACGACCAATACGTTTCCGGCTGGTACCCAGGGCTCGTAGTGTACCTATTTCGGTCCTTTTCTCCATAATGATTAAAATGAGGGTGCTGGCAATATTGACCAGTGCCACGATTATGATCAGACTAAAGATGATAAAAATGGGAAGTTGTTGCGTTTTCATCCAGTTGAAGAGGGTTTGATGTCGATCTCTCCATGATATGGATAAATGAGAGTATGGTAAAATTTGATCGATCTGATTCATTACTTCATCTGTCAGGGAGATATCTTTAAGGAACACACCGAAATCGTCTGTATCTGGACTATCCGGGAATAATGCCTTCATAGTTCGAGGTGAACAATAGAGATAACTCTTATCGTAATCTATCATCCCAGATTCATAGATGGCCTGGACCTGGGTGGCGGCGATTGCTGGCAGTCCCATCTCATCGGTAAATGATCCAAGATCATATGCCAGAATTTGATCAGAGAGGGTCACTTCAAGTTGGTCAGCCAATGCTGCACCAATAATCAAGCCGGACTGACTGCTCTCACCAGTGGTATAATTTGCACTCACAGAGTAAAGCTGACTTATTGCTGATTCTGGCATAACTTCCAGTAGAGCCCCTTCGGTGATACCATTTGCTTTCAGCATGACTTCAGCTTTTTTAATCCTGAATAATTGTTCCACACCAGGTATCTCAGATATTTCTGAGATTGTTTCATCATCCAGATCGAAACCTGAATCAAAGAGTTTCTCGATGCGTATATGAGTATCAAAACCGATGATTTTATCTGTGACCACAGATTCAAAACCGCGCATGATCCCAAGGGCCAGCACCAAAGTGGCAACCCCTAGAGCCATCCCTACCATGGTGGTCCGAGAGATAAATGCTATAAAGGGAACCCGGTGCTTACCGAAAAGATATCGTGTTGCGAGATAGCCTGTGTAGGACACTTCTTAGGTTTTTAACCTATCCTTTTGATTCTGGACGCATCTGTGGGAACAGCAAGACATCCCGAATAGATCTATTACCGGTAAGTAGCATGACCAATCGATCAAGGCCAATACCAACACCTCCTGTTGGAGGCATGCCGTATTCCATGGCCTGTAGGAAGTCCTCATCCAGTGTTTGAGCTTCCTCGTCTCCAGCTGCACGCAGCGCAGCTTGGGCTTCTAATCTTTCACGTTGATCGATGGGATCATTTAGCTCGGTGAATGCATTGGCAAATTCATTTCCTGCAATAAACAGCTCAAATCTTTCAACAAATGTTCCATCACTGTCGCGTTTGTGCTTTGCCAATGGAGAAATGGCTTTGGGATATTCAGTTACAAACGTGGGGTGAATGAGATGCGGCTGTACCAATTCATCAAAGAGTGCATCCAGCAGTTGACCATAATTTGCTCCGCTGGTGGCATCGATCTTATGTTCACGACAAACTTTGAGCAATTCCGCAGCATCAGCTTTGGACAAATCAACTCCAGCATGTTTTTGCACGAGATCTGCCATGGTAGCGCGATCAAATGGTTTGGTCAGGTCAATTTCATGGTCATTGAACTCAAATATACTTTGATCCAGATCTGTAGCTACATGCTTGAAGAGGGACTCTACTTGATCCATGAGATAGAAATAATCAACATAGGCTTCATACCATTCAATGGCAGTGAATTCTGGATTGTGTGTCCGATCCATGCCTTCGTTTCTAAAGTTCCGCGAAAATTCGAAGACTTTTTCAAAGCCGCCAATAATCAAGCGTTTTAGATAAAGCTCATCAGCTATACGCAAGAAGAGATCAATATCCAGAGCGTTGTGATGGGTTTTAAAGGGACGAGCGGAGGCACCACCATAAAGAGGCTGGAGGATGGGTGTTTCAACCTCCAGATAGTCTGAATTGTCAAAGAAGGTTCTAATACTCCGATAAATTTTCGCACGTTTGACAAAGGTTTCCTTAACATCTGGATTAACGATAAGATCAAGATAGCGTTTTCGATAACGCTGCTCTTTATCCTCAAAACCATCAAACAACTGACCATCCTTTTCCTTCACATTAGGCAAGGGTCGGATGTTCTTACTTAGAAGCGTTAGCTCGTGCACTTTAAGGGTTTTTTCACCAGTACGTGTTGTCATAAGTTCGCCACTAACACCAATGAAATCGCCGATATCCAATTGTTTGAACATCATGTAAACATCAACACCAATATCATCACGACCGATGTATAGCTGTATTTTTCCACTGCCATCCATGATATTTGCGAAACTTGCTTTGCCCATGACCCGTCTGGACATGAGTCTACCAGCCAGCCGAGTTCCTTTTTTCTCCTGAAGATCATCAAATGACTCGAGAGCTTCAGTTATCAGATGAGTCCGGTCATAATTATGTGGATATGGATTGATACCATCAGCTACCAGAGCTTTGATTTTTTCTTTACGCTGGTCGATGATCTCATTTAAGGTTCGTTCACTCATTAGGATTCTTTTCCCATTTGATTCAATAAATATGCTTTGATAAAACCGTCTATTTCACCATTCATGACGGCCTGTATGTTTCCTGTTTCATGTTTTGTGCGATGGTCTTTGACCATGGTATATGGATGAAACACATAGGATCTGATCTGGTTGCCCCAGCCTATATCAGTTTTGGAGGAGGCCAATTGATCCATTTTGGCCTGTTCCTTTTCTTTCTCAAGCTGGTGGAGTCGGGCCTTAAGCATTTTCATGGCCGTTTCTTTGTTCTTGTGCTGAGATCTTTCATTTTGACACTGCACAACTATTCCCGTGGGCGCATGTGTCAGTCTCACCGCAGAGTCGGTTTTATTGATATGCTGTCCCCCAGCCCCACTAGCACGATAGGTATCTACACGCACTTCACTCATATCGATGGTAATCTCAATCTCAGTATCATAGAGCGGATAAACGTACACTGATGCAAAGGATGTATGGCGCCGTGAGTTTGAGTCAAAGGGACTGATGCGAACAAGTCGGTGTATCCCATTCTCAGCTTTTAAATATCCAAAGGCAAATGCACCTTTTACTTCAATGGTAGCATCTTTCAGGCCGGCTTCATCACCTGGCAGATAATCCAGGATTTTCCAGCTCCACCCACGATTATCAAACATACGAGTATACATGCGATAAAGCATCTCAGCCCAGTCTTGGGATTCTGTGCCTCCAGCTCCAGGATGAATAGTCACAATGCAATTTAGGGCATCATCTTCATTCGAGAGGAGTTGGCGTAACTCGTAGTCCTCAAGTGTCTTCCGGAATTTGCGCAGAGATTTTGCTAAATCAGGTGTCAAACTCTCGTCTTGATCTTCGAGAGCCAACTCCATGAGGATATCAAGATCTTCTTCACGATTGACGACATTCTCCCAATCAGTGACCTGAGATTCTAATAAATTTATCTTTTTGAGAATTTCCTGAGCGTTAGCCTGGTCATTCCAGAAATCATCTTTGAGGGATTTCTGTTTTAATTCGCCTAGTTCTGTTTGAACCTCAGAAAGGTCAAAGATGCCCCCTCAGCGTATCGAGACGCTGCTTGAGCCCACCCATTTCATCTCTAATTTCATCAAACATTAAACTGTCGTTCTGGTGTAGAGATAATAGCCATTGATTAAAGTTACCATGAGATTTATGTAAGGAGTCGCAGTGCTGAGAATTTTCCAGATAGTACCCTTGACAATAATTGTATCATTGGGATATATCTTTGGAATATGTTTGCTATCTCCAGTCTCAAGAAATTTCTCTACATTGGCAACGACGACCCTTGGCTCGCCTTCTGTCTCATTAAATCGAAGGATTCTGATATTGTCGAGTTTTGCCTTATCGGTTGGACCACCTACATAGCTAAGAATAGAGATAAGATCAGCATCACTTGGAACCAGTTTTACCCCTGGCACTTTCACCTCACCCCAAATACGTATGGACATGCTCAATTTCCCAGTCTCAGGATCAATGATATATCGAGGATCGGCCTGACTCTGATCTTTATTCTGAGCCCATGAAACTTGTATCATGAACAACACTGTGAATATTAATAAAATTCTTTTTTGCACACTATGCCCCATATCTCTCTCAAAACCATTAAAAATGGTAATTAATTCCAATTTTTTGCATGTTTGCCAACTCATGTTGACTAAACGAGTAATCAATAATAAACTTTTTTAAGCCAATGCCAAGACCTAAGGAAGGCGTGTATCCATCATAGCCTCCTCGCAGGAAAATAGTGTCCTTCACTTTGATCCCAATTCCATATTGCCTAACGTCTACATCCCTGGTCTGGATAGAACTAGTAATGGTAAGTTGAGATGCATATTCTGGAAAATTCTGTGTGATGGAGAAACCCCCTGTAAGGCTCCGTTTAATAGCGTCCTGGTGTTTTGTAGTCCAGTAAACTGGTGTGTTTAAAATATCGCTTAGAAACAGACCAAATCCAAACTCGGTCCTGGTTAATATCCGACTCATATCTGCAAGATTAAAGAAAAGCTGACTACCAATATCAATCCCAAATCCCAAGCCCCGATTGTCCACCAATACTTTATCGATGTACTTTGCTGATACCCCCAGGGGTAATCTGCAGGGTATTTTGAAAAATTTCCACCCCAGGTTGATCTCGAACTCAAACTGTCGTGCAATACTTATAAATGCTCCATCTTCTCGATAATCGATGATACTTGCGCTGGAGTTATCTAGTGTGAGAACAGAATCGCGACGATCAGCAGGTGTTAAACCAGACAAGTTTGGTCTTGAGAAAAGGTCGTCAACTGAACTATGAATCACAGTCACACCCAGAACATACGCTTCACCCAGGCTATATTTTCCTTCAAAACCCAGGTTGTTTGAGAGACCTTGAAATTCCTGATAGACGAGACTCAGCTGCTGAGCCCTAGCACCTGTGGCAAACCCAGCCGGATTATTCAAAGCATGACCCGATCCCACCCTGGTAGCCACTGCACTATAACCCAATGATTGAACTTGTGGATGATGACTGGCCAGAAGGAAGGCATCTGCATATTCTCCTGCAAACAAGACCTGAACCCCAAAGATAATCAGAAAAAGTGATTTCAGAATAACTCTCATCTGTTTTTCACCATCTTCCCAACTGGACCAAGAATCTCTTCATCATCCAATTGACCTTTGATACGGTAAAAATAGACTCCGTTTGCTACAAAGTCGTCAGATCGATCACGTCCGTTCCAGGGGACTTCATGATATCCAATTGCTCCAAGGCCTATGCTCACCCGTGCGTTAAATAAATTGATGGTGTGAAGCTTATAACCAGAAAGTGTAAAAATATCTATGGCCACATCATCCAGGGGTTGGGTGAGCTCATAGATAATAAGAGTTTCACCTTCAAAGGGATTGGGGAAATTGCCATAGTCATAGATGGCTGCTGATCCAGCAACTACACCAGTAATTGCTACCTCCTCTGACCAGTTTCCCAGTGCATCACTCATCTGATAGGAGAGGTTGTGCTCACCAACATCGAGATCCAGCGCAACAGTGGCGCTCATGATTTGACCGGACTGCGTTGTATCACCCAATTGTGGTTCCACTGGAGTTCCATCAACTATGACATGAACACTTGCTGCATCCCATGAGAAACCATTTTCATCTTCTCCCAACAGATTGAGGTGACTGGATTCCAGCAAATAATCGCCATCAAAGAATAATTGTCCCTCAATCATCATTGACACATTGGGTCCAGTGTAATCTTGCTTTTGACCCATTGTGATCAAACCGGCACCATTTATCAAATAAACATCTGACTGAACTTGTTCAATATATTCCCAGCCTGAGAGATTGAGATCTTTCTGAAAGAGTTGTCGGGTCGATTCTACTCTGAGGGTGATTTCCTGACTTGAAGGTTCAAGCAAATAGATTATCGAATCCTGGTATAGTGTTACTCCTGGTAAAGCTGAAATAGGTTCAATATAGGGCCTGACTCTAACCCATGATGTATCACCTTGACCTCCAGAGATGCTTCCACTTGACCAGAGTTGGAGTGTATCTGCTGACTGCCCATCAAATGTGATGCCTAATCCAGGTTGAATCTGATAATATTCAGAGATCAAGACCCGGGTCAGGGCATTGTCACCCAGTTCAAGATCATTAAGAATATTCAATGAAGCGATTACCTCAACAGTATCAATTCCGAATATCAGAGGAAGGAATACTGAATTATTCCCTTCGTATATCTCGATAGTCTTATCTGTTATTTGATCTCCGTTTGACAGGATTGCTTCAACATGCAGGGCAGCCGTTGTCATATTTTGACCACCCAGTGAATAATCAAGATATACACCAGTAAGATCGCCTTTAACACCAACCCTTAACTCACTGACACTCAGAGTGATATCTCGTGGCAGATAGAGTGTATACGTCGTCGATGTTTGAATGTGAGTGCCCCCGGCGAAAGCCGAAAAAGAGTAGTAAGTGGCCGCGGTTCCTGCACTTAAACGGGTGGTATCTGCAAGCTCCCACCACTCTCCGTTTCTGATGAGTTCTATGCGGGTCTGATTAGATCCTGAAAGTACAAGAAGCATGCTATCAGCTTGTAGAGTAGAGCTGTGAAATTTCACTCGAATGGGCAGAATTGGAGATTGGGACAACTCCTCTGCTGTGGGTGGTTGATGTTCAAACCAGTCCGAAGATATTGAGTAACTCGCATACCCCTGGATAGAAGATTCATTTTCTCCCCGATCTAGAGTAAAGATTGTTCTTCCAATCCCCGCGGGTGCAGATGCTTCCTGGGAAATGATAAAACTTGAATTTGGTTGGCCAGGATATGTTTGGGGTAAGGACCACCAGGGTTGATTATCTGCATTAATTGGCAACAGATTAATGTCACCATCTATGTTTCCCACATAATTCAGACTTAGCTGCTCGGTGGCTTCGTAAATAGGTTTCTCTGATACTAAGGACTCATGCTTTTCAGGGCGGAGTAGGCGTGTAGTTGGATCCCCCAGATAATTGTATTGGAAGAGCATGGATGGTTTTAAATAATCGTATCCACTATTGGCCAGGAAATATTCCATACGAGCAATATTGATGATCTCCCCTACGGTCTTGTCATCCTCAAGCAGTCGTCTTATGAGTGGCTGCACCATGAGATAATCATTGATTAGCCAGCCTACACCAGAGGAGCCAAACCATCCAATAGCCCCGGTAGACGATTCTGAGACCACAACCTCGCCCAGTCCCCTGGTCTGTGCAAATGAAGCGGTAAAACAAGTCATAGAGGTGACGAAAGCTGGAGGTATATCTTCATCCAGATAGTTAATATCATCTCTTACAAAGAGAGATCTATCAGCCCACACAGCACCACCACCATGTCCCAGGAAATTGATGAGGAGCTTCCCCCGATTCCAATGCTCGATCAATGAATCCGTATCGCCCCAGAAGATTTGCCCCTCTGAGTCACGATCGATGAATATTCTGGAAGGCATATAGGCTGGAGGTACCGTATTCTTCAGGATGGACTGAGTCTGAATTTTGAAAGTTGTGTCGAATCCGGCAATGGTAATGAGTTCGTTTTGCCAGGTACCAAAATTTTCGCCTGAACCATAGTTAATCAGTTTGGTAATTGAGGTATTAAGATCTTCTATGTCATCGCAGGGAATCCTGCCAATGTGAATATCTGGAAGATAATCATCACCATTGATAAGACTGTACCAGTAATCGGCCTCAGCTGCGCCCCACCCATAGGTTTGCATATAGAAGGTAGGGATATTCTGAATTCGCGTGTCCCGCTTTGTCTGTTGGGGATTAGATATAGCATCACCAAATAGAACAGCATATTCTGGGTGGGAAGACCAATGGTTGTTCGCATATCGTAAAAAGGATTTGATGGCCAGGGGTGAATGGATGCCCCAATTGAACTCATCATATATATCTGCCACAGAGACAGCAATGGGATTCCAACCCTCACTCCGCTTGAATTCCAGGTAGGGCTCAAGATCTTCAACAAATTGTGGGATGGTAATGACAATCATATCAGCATCTTGCTCTCGTAACAGTGCCGTCGTGTCTATGATTGTTTTGAGAGGTTGCAATACTCCATCAAGACTGGATACCCAATAATCAGGTGTAGCCTCAGTGGAGTGATCCTGGAAAACCAGGGAGTATTCGGGTTCAGATGCATCCCAATTTTCCCGAATGGTAAAACCAGTTATTTTTGACAGCCCTTCTTTGTAGAGAACCAGTTCATGCGATTGAAATCCCTGGATTTCATATTCAAGATTGGTTGATGGGTTGATAAATGATTTTCTAAATCTCAAGTGGTCGTCTTGAGCTTTCAGAAGGTGCTCATAACCAATTTCAATCCAATTCAACACAATCTTATCATAATTCCCAGGCTCCGTGCTAACTGGGGCAAAGATTGCCAGTGTATTTTCTCCATTTGCTGAAAGAATATTGTGAGAAAGGTTCAGTGCCGAAGGCGAGGTGAGGACATACTCCTCTTGCTGTACCCAACTACCATCACCAATAGAGTTACCATTCATAAAGGCAAAGAGGGTATGACTTTTCACCTTCCCCGTATCGGTGTAGGTCAGACCGTGAAGGCCAAGGGATATATGCAAGTTTTCACTAGATCCGCGAAAGGGATTGGGTAGAAAATAGTTCACCTCTTTGGTGACACCAGAATTCACAGATTCCCAGAAATAGTGATCCCTGGTGATACTCGGCATATCGGTATCAACCTGCCCTAACCTTTCGAAATCATTATCCTCTTCTATATGAATCTTATCCCAAAAGGTAGTTGGTCTTACGGGTGTTAAATCTACTAAAGCACCTGATTCTTCAACGAAGCGTAAACCATCTGATCCCCCCCAATCAAGCCAATAGACATTAATATCGGAAAAAGCGTCGTAATATTGAGATTCACCATCAAAATATTTTTGTTTACCAATAAAATCAAAATAGTCACCAGAGTTAAAGATGTTGTCACCATGATCATTGACGTGAATCGCCTGTTCTTCATCTCGTTCTCTTAGAATTAGTGATCGACTGCCAATTTGATCAGATGGAAAATCATCCATTTGTGAGAGGGAATCATAATAAATGCGGTATATACCATCCTTGAGGACATGCAGTTTTAGATTACCCTGACCCAGCCCGGAGTTGTTTTCAGATAGAGTCCGATTGGGAGTATGAGAATATTGATTAAGATATAACTCTTCATTTTGAAAATGAGATGGTGATGATATATCAGTTCGAATATCCACAGTGATGCGCTCAGGAATGATCAATTGCCCCTCACTACCAGAAAATTCGGCACCCATGACATTCACGCCCCATAACTGATATCCTTCTGCGTCCTTGATATGCTTAAGATTAACTATTCCACTACTAGATGGGTATGATGGATCTGCTTGAAGTTCCATTCCTTTTGCCTGCTCCACATGTGAAGGTTGAGATTCAGGCACTGGAAGAATCTGGGTGAGGCCAAGATCAAAATCAATAATCGGTGGACCATAACGTGTGAAAATCATTTTGGATTTTACAGGAATTCGAAAACCATTATTGAGAACGGTCTGATTCCACCCGGTGTATTCAAGACCATCTCGATTAATAGCTATATCGTTGATATTTGGGATATCAATGGTCCAGATAATTTGGGAGTTAGAGTTTGCATTCCCTGCAGAGCCTGTATGCTGCACAGAGTCTGCTGAAAGAAAGGATCCTAGAATAAGAATCCATATCAGCGTTTGTCGCATATTAGATTATCAGGTTATTTAGTACTTTGCGCAATTGAACCTCATCAAGACCACGTTTCATTACTCCGTTATGGACATGTGAAAGGGTCCCCGTCTCCTCAGAAACTACCAGAATATGAGCATCTGTCTCTTCGGAGAGACCTAATGCAGCGAGATGTCGTGTCCCAAGCTTCATTCTGGCCCCGTGAGGCTCCTCTGATAGGGGAAGAATACATTTGGCTGACTCAATGACTTCGTGGCTGATGATGACCGCTCCATCATGTAAAGGTGATGTAGGATTGAATATGGATACAAGGAGTTCGGCCGAAACTCTGGCATTAATTGAAGCAGATTTTTCCTTGATGTGTTTTAGACCAACCTCGCCTTCCATCACAATCAGCATACCCCATTTGCGCTCCTGGCAAGTTACTATGGCATCTGATATCTCACCTACCATGGCGAGGTTCTTAACCCGGAACAGGTATCTAACAAAGGGGTTTTGACCCAGGTAAATCAGAATACGTCTCAGTTCTGGCTGAAATAGGATCACAACTGCAATAACCCAGACTGTGGAAAGATTGGACAGGAGCCAGGACATACCATGCAGTTCTGCCCATCGAACAATAACTGATAGGAGGATGAGGATGAGAATCCCTGATAGCAATTGTGCTGCTCGGGTCCCCTTAAATATCTTGTACAATGAATACAGTACAAAGGAAACAGCAAGAATATCCACCACATCGTATACCCGCACTGATAGAAAAGCCAGTGAGAATAATTCATAGCGCCAGAAATAGACGGTTACAATTGCAACCAGCAGGCCAAGTATGATAAAGAGAATATTTTTTTTGTCAGACACAGTCCAATTTAATCCGAATGTTTTTGAATGGCAGTGAAGATATCAAGAACTTGTCGTGTTTCAGCAACATCATGAACCCTGAATAATCTAACGCCTTGTGTATAAGCTGAGATCACAGCTGCTAAGGATCCCCCGATACGTTTGTCGATTGTTGAATTATCAATCATGCCAATAAATGATTTACGAGATGCACCCAGCAGCAGGGGTCTCATTAACTCTCCAAGACTGTGCATATTCCCCATCAATCTTAGATTGTCTGACAGAGTCTTCCCAAAACCAATACCAGGATCCAAGACAATCTGTTTGGTATCGATTCCAGCATTTGCAGCAGCTTGAAGTCTCTCCATGAAGTATGCTTTAATATCATCAAGGACATCACCATAAACGGGAGTGTCCTGCATGGTTTCTGGTTTGCCCTGCATATGCATGAGGATATAGCCAGCCTTCCTTTTACCGATGAGTTCAAACATGTCTAGATCACTCCCACCAGCAGAAACATCGTTTACGATATGGGCTCCTGCATCAAGAGCAGCTTTGGCAACACTGGACTTCTGGGTATCTATGGATATGATAGTATCGGTTTGTGATGCTAGTTCCGCAATGACAGGAACCACGCGTGTTATTTCTTCCACTGATGCTACTGGAAGTGATCCGGGCCGAGTAGATTCACCTCCCACATCAATGATATCCGCTCCCTCAGCCAACATTTGACGTGCTCGAGAAACTGCTTTTGAGGGATCAATGAATTGACCGCCGTCACTAAATGAATCAGGAGTTACATTTAGGATACCCATTATTAGTGGTGTATCTAGATGTAACTCCTGACCTTTAATCAACCATTTATTTTGCCCTATTTCATATGAGACTATGTCCTCAGTCATAGGAAATGGATGTAATTTACTCTTTTGGCTCTTCTGGGGCTGGTTCTGCCGAACCCTCACTCTCAGGTACTTTTTTCGGTTTTGCAGGTCTTCTTTTCACAGGAGCCTTTTTCTTAACTGGGGTTGGTTTCTTCACCGCTTCCTCAGCTTTTTGGGGCGTATCCTTACCTTCAGGCTCATTTACTGGAGCATCAGGCTCAGTAACAATTACAGGTTCATTTTCAACCTTGAGAGCAACAGGCTCAGCAACAATTGTAGATTCATTTTCTACCTTTGGTGCAACTATCTCCTGTTTTTGTGGTGGATTCGCAGACCGCTGTCTGGGATTGTTGGACCTACCCCGTCCCCGCCGAGGATTCTCACTTTTCTCAGTATTTTGGGGAGCATCCTTATCTTCGGGTTCCTTGACAGGGGCAACAGTCTCGGCATCAATTGCAGGTTTATTTTCAACCTTTGGAGCTACTGCATCCTGTTTTTGTCGTGGATTCTCAGAGCGTTGTCTGGGATTGTTGGATCTATTCCGTCCTCGCTGTGGATTCTCACTTTTCTTTACCAGATTAGGATCATCGTACTTCATCCCTAAAATTCCATCAAGCTGACGACCATCTATACTTTCTTTATCCAGTAGCAAATTTGTTATTTTTTCTAATTTGTCCTGGTTCTTAGAAATAATGTCTGTGGCTTTTTTATAGGCGGTATCGATAATCTTCCGAACTTCAGCATCGATCTTTTTTGCCATATCTTCGCTAAAGTCACGATGCATTCCTAAATCACGACCAATAAAGATTTCTTCTTTCTTCTGACCATAAGTCATGGGGCCCATTTTTTCGCTCATGCCCCATTCGGTGACCATTTTTCTAGCGAGAACCGTGGCCCGCTCAATATCATTCCCGGCACCAGTGGTCATCTGGTTAAGCACCACTTCCTCAGCGACGCGTCCGCCCATAAGGATGGCCAGCATGCCCTCCATATAATCTTTGGAAAAGTTGTAGCGATCATCTACAGGCAATTGTGCTGTGAGTCCAAGTGCACGTCCCCGGGGAATGATGGTAACTTTATGAACTGGATCAGTACCAGCAGTCATTCGGGCAACCAATGCATGACCGGCTTCATGTACAGCGGTGGTTTTCTTTTCTTTCTCAGTGATAACCATGCTGCGACGTTCAGAACCCATCATCACTTTATCTTTAGCATGCTCAATATCCACCATCTCAACACGCTGTTTTCTGTGTTTGGATGCCAGTAGAGCGGCTTCATTGATGAGGTTTGCCAGATCAGCTCCAGACATTCCTGGAGTTCCTTTTGCGATGATGTCCAGGCGGACATTTTTGGCCAAAGGAATATTCTTGGAGTGAACTTTAAGAATGGCTTCACGTCCCCGAACATCTGGGTTGTCCACTGAAATCTGTCTATCAAAACGTCCAGGTCTCAACAGGGCTGAATCCAACACATCTGGTCGGTTTGTTGCAGCAAGCAGAATAATGTTATCAGTGGTTTCAAAACCATCCATTTCCACGAGAAGGGCATTGAGGGTCTGCTCCCTTTCATCGTGACCACCACCCAAACCTGCGCCTCGTTGGCGACCAACGGCATCTAACTCATCAATAAATATGATGCATGGTGCATTTTTCTTACTCTGTTCGAATAAGTCACGAACACGGCTGGCACCTACACCCACAAACATTTCGACGAAATCAGCACCACTAAGGCTATAGAAAGGAACCCCTGCTTCACCTGCAACAGCTCTGGCCAATAAGGTTTTTCCAGTTCCTGGAGGTCCAACCAGAAGTGCACCCTTGGGAATCTTTCCACCAAGTTTTTGGAAACGATTTGGATGCTTCAGATATTGAACTATTTCTCTAAGTTCATCCTTGGCTTCTTCACAACCGGCTACATCTCTAAAAGTGGTTGCAGGCTTCTCTTGGTCAATGATTTTTGCCCGGCTCTTGCCAAAGGAAAAAATACCTTTCGTTCCACCACCGCCAGATTGCATGCGACGCATAAGGAAGAACCAGAAAAAGATGATCAGGAACCAGGGTAAAATCTGAAAGAGATAGTCTACCCAATCGCGAGTCTCATCTTGAAATTCATAGACAATCCCCATGGCATCCCATTCTGCAGTGACATCACTGTCAATAGTTGGCGATAGTACGACCCAGAATTTCATGTAATCTTTGCTAACACCATTAATCACAGTGGTTTCGGGGACTTTCAGTGTTCCATGGAATTGATTCTTCTTTAGAACAGCGGATTCAATTCTTCCATCTATAAGTAATTCTCTATACTCGGTATAACCCAATTTTTGGACATGTTCAGTATCCGTTTTTAAAACCTGGGCAAATATGAATACAGACATCAGGATAACGACCCACAGAAGCGTCGTTTTCAAACCTTTTTGCCAATTCTCATTCCCCTCACCTGGACGAGTAATCTTAATATTCGTAGATTTTTTTACGGGCTTGGACTCAGGTCTTGGAGTGTTTTTGTGTCTTGAATCCTTTTGATCCCTTTTATCTCTGTTTCCCCGATTATCTCTATTGCCCTTGTTGTCCCTATTATCACGCGGATTGCGGCCATCTGCCTTATTGTATGGTTTTCTCGGCGGTCTGCGACGTTGATTTGAGTTTCTATCATTACGACGGGGAGAATTATCCTGATTTCGAGGACCTCTCTCCTGATTTTTATTTGGTTGATTATCTGCGTTCATTGATATCCTTTTACAAATTCATATTTACAGGAAATGCCCAGATTGAGGGGAGGTTCCTGAATTTTTGGTCTAGATCCAATCCGTAGCCTACAAGAAAGCGGTCTGCAACTTCAAAACCAACATACTCAGCTTCAAATTCGAGCTTAAGACATTCAGGTTTAAAAAGTAGAGAGGCAAAGGCAACCGAGGCAGGTTGGTTCTCTAGAATTCTATGTTTCAAAAATCGGGCTGTCAATCCGCTGTCAATGATATCTTCAACTATGATCACATCACGATCGGTGATGATACAGCTAATATCTTTAAGTAGTCGAACTGTCCCGGATGATTGGGTTCCAGAATGATATGAGGAGACTTTGATAAAATCCATTTCACAATCAATATCAAGTCTTTTAGCAAGGTCTGCCAGGAAGAAGACAGAGCCATTCAAAACACCGATTAGTATCGGTACTTTACCAGCGTAATCAGTGGATATTTGTTTGGCCAGTTCATCAATTCTCTTCTCGATGACCTCACGGGAAAAGACTTCTTCCAAAACCTGGCCGGTATACTTACCCATATTTTCCACTACTCGCGTATTCATTCAAACGTTCCCTTTTGAAATTGAAACTTTATACAGTGCTTTGATCTATTTTCCTTGATTACTTCTATAGAAATCAATGCGGAATGGGCAGTACGAATACCAGGTATCCATAACAGTTCACCATCTCGTTCTACAATTGGATAATATTCTTTCAGATGAGGAGCAACTCGACTTGATTGCAGGATTTTGAAAACGGATATGGATCTTCCTGTAGCATCCACCACCATTTTGTCTCCAGGTGTAGCAACACGTGTGTTGTATGATTCAGGGTTGTGCTCATACCAAAAAAACGCTGGATCCTGAATATGATCTTCAAGAATTGAGGTGAAAAATTCAAAATGAAAGAATGGAAACTTGTTCTCACTATTGATTGACAATGGCGTATTAGACCATTGATAATCAGATTTTTTGAATAGCGTTATTCTCTCTCTATCGCGGCAAGCTGTTACCGATGTCGGAAGCTGAATTTCCTTACCAATTGCATCATCTCCAAACAACGATTTCAAAGCATTGAAATGATTGGATGAGATTCCTTGTGGCATCAATGAAATTAATTGAAAAGCTCTGTCAAAAATCGCCTTTTGGATCGGCGAAAAATAGTCGGGGAGCTCACCCAATCCTAATGCTATTTTCGAAGCATAATCCGATCTAAATCCTTTTATATCAACATCTTCTATACTTGTTTCTATCAATCTATTTATGGCCTGACCCTCACCTAATATTCCCTCCAGAGCGGTTCTCAGACGGTGATCAATATCCCCACTCAGAGCAGGAATTACATTTGCCCTGATATTATTCCTCAAAAAGGAGATATCTGCATTTGATTGATCCGTTCGATATTCAAGCTGATGATTTTTCGAATAGTCATTGATCTCTTTACGTGTGTAGCTCAACAGGGGGCGTATAAAATCGCCATTCCACGCGCTGATTCCTGATAATCCCTGAATACCACTCCCCTGATATATATTCATCAGGATGGTTTCAAACTGATCATCCAAATGCTGACCTGTTGCCACATAGTCATAACCGAGTTGATCCTTGATATCCATAAAAGCGGATCGACGTCTAACACTGCCCGCCTCTTCCAGACTCATGTCATTCAATTTTGCATAGGCCTTGATGTCTTCAGATATCACATGCACTGGATATCCAAGATCAGAACCCGCATGTTCAATGAATTCCCTATCTGCATCACTTTCTGTACCACGCAGCTGATGGTCAAAATGAACGATACTGATTTGGAGATCTTGAATTTCGGTGAGTAGGTGAAGGAGGACTGTTGAATCAATACCTCCAGAACAGGCGACCAACACCTTAAGGTTGGGCCTATACCAGTCCGATGATTGGTAAGATTGACGAAATGTGGTGGTATTCAGCATGATATCAAAGCGACCCTATTCAGATCAATAGAGTCGCTTTGTTTTCATTCATATTTTGTAAGATGATTAGACCTCGTCAAAGAACCAATCAGCTAATGATTGAATTTTCTGCTCATAAGAATTGGGATACATAAACCATGTTGCTGCAGAAATTGAACTTAGAAGTGAGTTACCATCTTGAGGAGTGAAACAGAATCCAACCAATTCCTTACCGCCATCGATAAGTTGAAGACTTGGCGAAGAAACCACCATCTGGTTTAAAATGCGACCATAATGTCCATGATCACGTCCAAAAGAAAAGACCTGGCTGGAGAGTTTCTTCTCTGTTATTGCAACCAGAGGGTTCTTTTCAAATATTTCCATCACCTGAGCCATGGTCATGGCCTCTTTCATCTTAATGTTGAAGTGAACAATGTGCATGTATTGTGTGTTCAATTTCATAGCGGATGAAAAAATGTTCACATCATACCCTAAAGTTTTAAACAGATTGGCTGCATCTTTTGCATGATGCGTACCATAGCGCTCCGAGCTATGATGACCAACTTCTGGAGCAGGGATAAAATCGTTGGCCTGACTTAGGTCATTGGCTCTACGAATCATTACAAAACGGCCATCCAGTAAATTATCTGGATCACCATTGTGCATACCTATGGTCTTTACCAGAGAGGACAGATTATGTGTATTGCATGAAACAACCTGTAAAAAACGATCTTCCCCCTGAATAAGAGCTTCATCATTGATTCCACGTGCATAAGGTTTACCAAAGCCAGTTTCACTCCCCTGGGCGATAAATCCCAGGGTATTGTGATCAAAATTATGGTAGTATTTGACTTTGTTTTTGTGTCCAACACCTTTGGGTGTGCAATCGATAACCACTGCGGCTCTATCAATTGCTTCCACTGTGGAAAAAGCAGGTGCTAAGCCAATATCCTGAAAGCCTTCAAACGCTTCCTGATCTGTGACAAGACGAGCTCCGCGCTTAAGTAAACGGAGAACCTTGGCGTGTTCGCTCTTTAGTGGAGTCCGTTTGTGAAAGGTGATTTCATCAATACCAAGACTTGCTTTATAGTCAGATAACAATCCTATTAATGGCTCACCAATTGTGCCCGTGCCTACAACGTGTACAATTTTCTTAGACATCTAGAACTTCCCCTATTTCTTTTGGTCAATAAGTTCTTTGAGGAGGGTCATCTCCTGATTTAAATGATCTACTTTTTTATTCATATACCAGATGAATCCAAAGATTCCTAACCAGATAAAGCCATAGGCCAGAAACAAATATACAAAGGCATCCATTTATAAGATCTCCATTTCTTTGAACTGCTTATTTAAAGTGTCTTCAAGTGTTAATAATTGATAACGTTTGCGAATCAAGTACACATACAGGAGTGTAAATGTTGCCAATGAAAACATAAATGCGAAAAACATTGGAGCGGCTAAACTACCATCGCTACTGGCCATGACGGCCTTGGGATGTTGGGTTTCCCACCAGCGAATCGAATAATAGACAATTGGAACATCAGTGAACCCGATAATTCCTACCACAGCAGAAAGGTTGGCTCGCTTGCTCCCATCGGGCAGATAGCGCCGCAGCATGAGGAAAGCCACATAGATGAGCCACAATATCAATGAGGATGTCAGTCGTACATCCCAGGTCCACCAGATTCCCCATACTGGTTTAGCCCAGATTGGACCGGTGATCAAAACCAGAGAGATAAAGAGGACCCCAATTTCAGCCGATGCCACTGAGATAAGCTCGTATTTGCGGTTCCTGGTTGCCAGATAGGCAACACTCCCACAGAAGACCACAAAGAAGGCCAGGAACCCAAGCCAGGCACTGGGAACATGGAAATAGAATATCCTTTGAGCAATCTGCTCGGCAGGATTGGAAGCCTTAATTTGTGGCACCCACAGGAAGATCAAATAGATGCTTACTGAAAAAGCGATAAACAGAAAAATGAGTAATATTTTATCAATTTTGGATCTCATGAATTGCCTTTAGTATTTTGAGTTGGTTTGATCATCCTAATCTTCCAGGATGAAATCAAATAACATATAGGAAAGGGTAAAAAATATAACATCAAATGCTCCGACCCGCAGAAGAAGTGGATAAAAAGCTTCTGTCACTTCACCACTCAAGACCATGCCTGTGAGGGTAACCGACCAAATGATGATGGGTGAAACCAGAGGCCACAGCAAGAGAGACAGTAGAATTTGTTGATTCCTGGTATGGACAGCCACTGCGGAGAGAATGGTTCCCAAGCTGGTAAACCCAATGGTCCCAGCCAATAAAACCGGTATGAGCCTGAACATTCCCAGAGAAAGCTGCAGATCATAGAAGATGATGAATATGGGAAAGATCAATGCCTCAAACATGAGCATGATGATGGTAACACTAAAAAACTTGCCGACATAAATCTGTCCACCATCAACAGGCATGAGGGCCATGGCTCGGAGATTTCCATTTTCCTTCTCCAGAGCAAAAGACTGGTTCAGGCCGAACATACCTGAAAAAACGAAGGCTACCCAGAGGAGTCCAGGTGCGATTTCCAGCATAACCAGCCTGGATACTTCAAAAGTAAAATTAAAAATGACAAAGATCAGCAAGGAGAATATCCACATTGCCAGAATGCTCTCTTTCGATCTGAACTCCATCCGTAGATCTTTTTTCAGAATTGATATGGCCGTTCGCATCATGAGTCTATTCCCCCAGCTTCTGCACTGAAGAATTTTTCTCGAATAGCATCTGGATTTGTATCGGTCATCAATCCGTCCATGACAATCTTATGCTTTGAAATAACAATATAACGATCTGATAGTTCGTTTGCCGTGTGAAGGTCATGGGTAGTCAGCAATATTGTGCGACCCATTTCCTTTTGTTTTTTTAGTAATGTGATGAGCATGCCAATTGCATGTTGGTCCAGACCTGTGAATGGCTCATCCAGAAGCAGTAGAGATGGTTCATGCAACAAAGCCCTGGCAATGGTCAGTCTTTGGGTCATGCCCCTGCTGTAAGTCGCTACCAGGTCGAAACGACGATGGGTAAGCTCAACATCGTTCAACACAGTCTCAATACGTTGCTTTGGATTAGGCACATTGTAGATGCGGCTGTAATACTCAAGGTTTTCAATGGCAGTCAAATTACCATAGAGAAACATCTCATGGGATATAACAGCGAGTTTGGCTTTGTTTTCACGATCGCTGGGGTCTGTCCCAAAAAGTTTTACTTCACCCTCGCTGGGTCTTGAAACCCCGCTGATAATATTAAGGAGTGTTGTTTTTCCAGCACCATTGCGACCAAGAATACTTACAAATTCTCCTGATTGTACAGAGAATGAGACACCCCTGAGAGCAATAATACGCCCAAAATCTTTGGATATACCTAGAACTTCAAGAGCTGGAACGCCCAAATTAATTTATCCGATCCAATGTTTTATACACTGAAACAAGCTGATAGAGAAGCTTATCCTTCTCATCTGCATCTGCGGCCGTATCACCCAATTTAGCATATTGTTTCAATAAATCAGATTTTTGCTTTTTCAACAAATCAATAGATTCCTGTTTCAAATCTTCGCTCTGTTGAGTCACTGACACAAACAAAGAAATAAGAAGTGCCATTACCAGGACACCTGCAAGAGCTAACTCAACACTGGAATCAATGCGATTTTCAATGACAATTTTTCCTGTATTTTGCTGCTGGGAATGATCATGATCATCTGTACCAGATTCAGATATACCTTTGCCTGAAACTTGAAATTCTAACATGGTTCCCGCTTTAACACCCTCAATGGCATAAATAGCCAGACCATTCTCGCTGTCCGTACCTTCACGTGAAAGACCAGGGGCTGAAATAGATAGGTCTATAGGCATGGTATAGACGTGAAAATGATCAATATCATAGCCAACCAATTCGGTTAGAGAGGTTCCACTGGGGTCATATGCAACATAGTATGACAGATCAATCTCAGATTTACCAGGCTTGATGGGGTTTGGTAGTACTTGACCATTATCAGTATCTATTGGACCTGTTCTAACGGGCATCGTTCCACTTTTAAAGGTCAAATTTTCTAGTTCTGTTACATTTTTCGGAACATGCACTTTTGCTAAACCAGGAGATGCAGAAAAAGTTACTGGAGGCGTAGACAAATTCTCAAGAACAATACGCTTTTGAATGTAGAGCTTATCCTCGAATCCATAAATTACAAAAAATGGTACAGAGGCATTCACATCATGAATGGTCTCACTGGATTCATACACAGTCAGCGAAGTTTCCCAGGCAGTTACACCAGGAGTTGGAACAAACATGGCTGAATAGTTGACGCCACCCAGAGTAGCGCGAACGAGATATTGACTTTGTCCACCTGCGGCTATATCACTGAAAGTTGTCGATTTGACTACATTTGAAGCCGAAGCGACTTCAGCCATGCCAGCAGTAAGATCAATGAGTGCTACACGACCAGCGTTCCCAGATTCGTTTTTTGTTCCATTAACAATATTAACACGGAGATCCCCGGCAAGACTTAACCCGGCTAGCAGTTGCAAACTCAAGAGTTGCAGAATTAATCGCGACTTCATGACAACCCCTTTCCGCATTTCATGCAGAATTTGGCTTTGGCAAGATTCTCTGTACCACATTCAGTGCAAAATACAGCAGTCTGGATTTTCGATCCCTTTTTTTTCTTTTTCTTCTTTTTACCTAGATGTTCTATATCGTTCTGTATACGATCCATGAGTTTACTGGATTTTTGGTTTTCCAGTTTCTCCATAACCCGACCTGCTTCACTGAGAAATGAAGTCCGAATAGTTTTGAAATCTTTTTCACTCAATCGTCCCATGGCAAAATCAAATTCAAGATCTGCAATATTGCCATAAACTCGCTGCTTTCTTTCTGCAAGTTCTTCAACTTCCATGTGGAGTGAAACCCAGGTACTATCTTTTTTGAATAGAGGCATGACAATCCATACAAGAAAGGCCAGCCCTGTGAGATAAGCTAAATAACTCATGATTCGGCTCCCCCCTTGGACTCACGCAGATTTGGCAGCATGGCGAATAAAGTTCCTATACCCAGAATAAAAGCACCGATCCAAACCATGGTTACAAATGGATTTCTATAAACCTGAACGATGACTTTTGTTCCATCATTGCTCATGCCTGAGAGCACTGCATATATATCCTCGCGGAATGTTGAATAGATGTCTACTTCCGTTGAGGGTTGCTCTGAAGCGAAATAGAATCTTTTCTCAGGAGTAATAACATCAATAAGTCGATCATTTCTGTACATTTCCAACTCAAGGGTTTGGGATGAGTAGTTCTCATTCTGATCTTCAGTTATTTTGATGGCATTGAAAGTGTAAGGACCCAAGTCAAACGAGTCTCCCTCACCTACTTCAGCACGTGTCTCAGAGTTGAAAGCATTTCCAGTAAATCCTATGAACATGACCACCATGGCAGCATGGATCAAATAACCACCATATCTACGGGTATTTTTTCTAGAGAGCATATACATGGCCACCAGAAAATTTTCACCGGAATTCTTTTTGCGGATGCTAGCACCCTTCACAAATTCCACAACAATGGTCCACATGACAAAAAAGGAAATAGCAAATGATCCCAGAGCCCAGCCATCGCGTATACCAAAGGCAAGCAAAACAACAACCAAAATAACACTACCTAATATAGGCCAGCCAAAGCTGCGCTTGAGGGTTTCAACAGAGGTATGTCGCCAGGCCAATAGTGGACCAACACCAGTCAGCAGCAGGAGTGCAAGACCGATGGGAATCATGATATTGTTGAACCAGGGAGGTCCTACTGTAATCTGATCACCAGTAAATAGTTCGCTAATGACAGGGAACATAGTTCCCCACAAGACTGCAATGGTAGCCAGAAGAAAAAGCAAATTGTTGAACAGGAACCCACTTTCTCTGGAAACAAGTGATTCCATCTCTTCATCTGGTTTTAGATCCTTGCGGCGATACAATAGTAGTGTGACACTGAAAATTATTCCCATGCTTAAAAAGATTGCGAACGCTGGTCCTAGACCGGAGTTGGCAAAAGCATGCACAGAACTCACGATACCACTACGGGTGAGGAAGGTTCCAAAAATAGACAGCAAATATGTGGCAATAACCAGAGCCATGTTCCATACTTTTAACATACCCTTGCGCTCTTGAATCATGACTGAGTGCAGGTATGCAGTAGATGTCAACCAGGGTAGCAAGGAAGCATTCTCCACGGGATCCCAAGCCCAGTAGCCGCCCCAACCGAGCTCGACGTAAGCCCATTTTCCGCCTAAAACGATACCCACAGCCAGAAAGCCCCAGGTGGTAAGCGCCCAGCGTCTGGTAGTATGAATCCATCCAGCTCCTAATTTGCCAGTAATCAGGGCTGCAATTGCAAAGGCAAATGGGACAACAGAACCGACATAACCAATAAACAGAATTGGTGGATGAATAATCATTGCAGGATGCTGGAGTAATGGATTTAAACCATGACCATCACGAGCGGTAAACTCCTGGAGAGTGTTTCCAAATTCCTGGTAAAGCGTCTGGAATGGATTTGAAATGAACACACTCAATATTGAAAAGAAGACCATGGTGCTTGCCATGACAAAGAGAACATATGGCATAAGATCATTGTTCTTATGTCGATGCTGATATGCGACAATGGCGCTGAATATGGTTACAATCCAGGTCCACAGTAGTAATGAGCCGTTGTGGCCAGCCCATAATGCCACAATCTTATAAAACAGGGGCAATGCAAAATTTGTATTGCTGGCTACATACTCGATGGAGAAGTCACTGGTAACCAACAGATATTCTAGAGCAAGTACAGCAAGTGTTGTTACTGCAAAAGCGGCATATGCGCCTCTTCTGGCAGCTTCCAAAAGTCCTCGGCGTTTTGTCACCCCTGCCGCTAGTGCGGTGAGTGCGGTAAATACGCTTACCGGGAACAGAAAAAATAAAAGGATATTTCCTAAATCAGCCATTTAACTAAATCCTAACTATATGGTTTTAAATCTCAGGGGAAGAATAATCGGCTTCATACTTTGAAGCACATTTAGCTTGTATACGTTCTGCATTGAAAACACCATCCTGTTGGAGTTTTCCTGAAACAATTACTTCAGCGTCCATATCATTATTAAAGGTGTCTGGAATTGGATCCTTTCCAATATAATGAATACTTAATTCGGAGTTTCCTTCAGTGATGACAAAATCGAGGTCAAGATTATTTCTAACAATACTACCTTTTTTTAAATCACCATTGACCTTAAGCGTCAACGCATACGCCCGAGAGCCCAACATCTGGACCTCACTCACACTCTTTGAGTATGACATGGTAGTGTCTTCTTTCATACCCTGAATCGCCAACACAATCACGGCCACAATGATGACTAAAGAGCCTATTACGAATTTAAGTTTCTTATTATTCAATGGATGTAACTCCTATTTATGATTTGAATATTTTCAATATTTTTTCTTTCCAGGACAATGCATGTGGCTCAAGATGTACCGGATAGACTTCGACATGTTCACCCCTGAGAATCTTTCCTGGATTTTCCTTAAGCAGTAAATCTGCATATTCAACACCGTATCTCTCTGATAGCCAATCATATCCAGGCTTTGAGTAAAGTGGTCTTGATTGTAAATTGTGACTATCACTTCCAACTAAATGGACGGCATCTTTATCAAATAAAAAATTTGCAAGTTTTTCACTGCTTGGTCCAAGGGTACCCATAAAAGAGCCTATGTCCAATTGCGTGGGGCAACCCATATTTATCAACTCTTCCAACCTTTTGGGATCTCTTTGCCATGGTTTAATACGTTCGGGATGTGCAATGATGGGTGTAATTCCCTTGCGGGTGATCTCGTAAATGATGCGCTCAAGATTATTTGGTACTGAATGGAATGAGAATTCAAGCAGGAGGTATTTCCCACCAATAAGGATATCAAGCTCATCGAGAATGATGGGCAACATATCCTGATATCTAACTTCTGCAACAACGGTGACTTCAAGGGGAAGCTCATGAGCTTTGACAAGCTCCATAACCGTTTGTTTGCCTTTTTCAATCTTAGCTTTCCACTCTCCAGTCCCCTTGATAATATCGGCTTCATATAAATGCGGGGTCAAAACGAGATGTTCGACTCCCTGCCTTACCGCCTCTTTTAGCATAGATAGTGCCATGTCGTCATTTTTGGCACCATCATCTACTGCTGGAAGCATGTGATTGTGAATATCTATCATTTTGGAGAGACCGACCTCTTAAAACACTGGGGTTTCAGTGTAGGTTCCGTAAACAACTTTCATGGCATCAACCATCTCACCAAGCGTGGCGGACTGGCGCACGGCCTCAAGCAGGGGTGGCATCACATTCGTTCCAGACTCACAAGCCTGGGTAAGATCAGCCAGTGCTTTATCTGTTTTAGATTGAGTTCTATTCGATCTGAGTGATTTAACCTTGGAAACCTGGTTTTCTTCCACAGATTTATCAATTTTGAGAACTGGGATATCAATTGACTCATTTTCGCGAATAAATGCATTCACTCCAACAATAATTCGTTTCTTCTCGTCATACTTCCGAGCAACATCATAAGCTGCTTTTCCAATTTCACGTTGGAAATAGCCCACTTCGATGGCCGCCACGACACCACCCAATTCATCGATAGTATCAAAATATTTTTCTGCTTCAGCTTCCATCTTATCTGTCATGGCTTCTACATAGTATGACCCACCCAGAGGATCTATGGTAGATCCAACACCGGTTTCATAGGCGATGACCTGTTGTGTCCTCAGAGCAATCTCCACACTTTTTTCAGTCGGTAGTGCCAGCACTTCGTCCATAGAGTTGGTATGCAAGGACTGTGTACCACCCAAAACGCCGGCAAGTGCCTCATAGGCAGTCCTGACGATGTTATTTTCAGGTTGTGGTGCAGTTAGACTATGACCTGCCGTCTGTGTGTGGAAACGGAGCATCCAGGATCGTGGATCCTTGGCGCCATATTTTTCCTTCATGCGTTTGGCATAAATTCGTCTGGCCGCACGAAATTTTCCGATTTCCTCAAAGAAATCAATATGTGAATTGAAAAAGAAACTTAGACGTCTGGCAAACTTGTCTACATCCAGTCCCCTCTCGATGGCAGCCTCTACATAGGCAAAACCATCAGCGAGAGTGAATGCCAACTCCTGTGCAGCAGTTGATCCAGCTTCACGTATGTGATAACCGGAAATGGAGATCGTGTTGTATGCTGGCATATGGTCGGTACACCATTCGATCATATCTGTGATGATATGCATGGATGGTTCAGGTGGAAAAATGAATTCTTTTTGAGCAATGTACTCTTTGAGAATATCGTTCTGTAGGGTGCCGTGCAATTTATCCGATGCAACACCCTGTCTCTCCCCAACTACGACGTACATAGCCAGGAGAATGATGGCAGGACCATTGATGGTCATGGAAGTAGAGACCTGATCCAGTGGAATTCCATCAAACAATGTCATCATATCATCAATAGAGTTTATTGAAACACCGCAGTGTCCCACTTCACCTAGAGAAAGCGCATGATCGGAATCGTAACCCATGAGTGTTGGCATATCAAATGCGACACTCAATCCAGTCTGTCCCTGTTCCAGCAGAAATTTGAATCTTTTATTGGTGTCTTCGGGAGTTCCAAAACCAGCAAACTGTCTCATGGTCCATAGACGACCTCTATACATATTGGGATGAACGCCCCTCGTGAATGGGTATTCACCAGGGAATCCAATTTTCTCAATGTATTGGTCTAAATCCTGATTCTCTTCATCTGGCAGATATAATAAATCATTGGATAATCCCGAGACCGTATCGTAGTCATACTCACGTTCCTTGGATTCAGAAACCTTCTGTTTCCAACGTTTTAGGCTATCCTGGTAGGATTGGTCTGACATAGTTAAACCCGCTCCTGATAATTAGGTAGTCAATTCAAGAATTGAAGCTGCAATTTCTTCAGACGTCAGCTTCACTTCGGCTAATAATTGTGCCCGTGATCCATGGGTCACAAATCTATCTGGCAAGGTGTGTGAATGTATCCTGGCACAATTTTCCACTGGTTCAGCAAAAGCTTTTATGGTTTGTGCGAGGCTACCGGGGTAATTGTTCTCTTCAATGACTACAATGTGTTTATTTGAGGTCATGAGGGATAAAAGCATTTCCTCATCTAAGGGTTTGATGAACTTGGCATCGATATAGCTAGCCTGCACTCCCTCGGAATCAAGTATTTTGACCGCTTTCTCCGCAATAGGATTCATAGAACCTACGGCAATAATGGCAATGTCCTTACCCTCTGAAACCAGCTCCCATTTCCCAATTTCGACTGCCTTACTCTTAATTGATTTTCTATTTAATACTGCCGAGGCTTTTGGATAGCGGATAAAGATGGGACCGTCATTGTATTCGAGGGCTGTCTGCATCATGTGGCGCAACTCTTCTCCGTTACGGGGTGCTGCCACGACAACTCCTGGAATGCTGGAGAGATATGCTAGATCTAAAACACCGTGGTGTGTGGGTCCATCCTCACCTACAAGTCCGGCACGATCAAGCATAAATATGACAGGTAATTTTTGAACCGCAATATCATGTACCAACATGTCATATGCCCGTTGCAGAAAGGTAGAATAAATCGCCACAAAAGGTTTTAAACCTCGTGCAGCCAGTGCAGCTGCAAACGTCACAGCATGCCCTTCAGCAATACCTACATCGTAGAATCGAGTGGGATGTTCTTCGGCAAAACCTGATAATCCAGTGCCTTCTCTCATGGCAGCTGTCACTGCCACAATACGTTTATCCTTTTTTGCCAATGCAGTGAGTTCGTCTCCAAACACATTCAGAAAAGGAGGCACTTCTTTTTTTGTACTGGACTGACCGGGTTTAGCGGCTGGACCAATACCATGGAATTTCACAGGATTTGCTTCAGCTTGAGCAAAGCCAAGACCCTTTTTAGTGATGATATGTAATATAACCGGCGTATTGATATCCTTAATATTTTCCAGGGTGGAAATTAGAAGTGGTAAATCATTGCCATCGATAGGACCGAAATATCGTATTCCCATTTCGTCGAAAATGATACCTGGCACCAATAAATTCTTGAGACTCTCCTCAACCTTCTTCATTCCCGTTCTAACGGTCTTTTTTCCGATGGGTAATTTCCCAGTAACATTCCAGAGCTCGTCTCTGACACGGTTGTACAATGGATTGGTGGTGAGCTTTGAAAGGTATTTTGACATTGCACCAACATTGGGTGAAATGGACATTTCATTGTCATTGAGAATGATCATCATCCGGGTTCTCAGGTGTCCCAAATTGTTCAATCCTTCAAATGACAATCCACCTGTGAGCGCTCCATCACCAATCACGGAGATAATCTGATGGTTCTCACCCTTTATATCTCGAGCGATAGCAAAACCAACCCCGGCAGATATGGATGTCGATGCGTGACCAGCACCATAGATATCATGTTCACTTTCCAGGGGCTTACAGAAGCCTGAGATACCACCATATTGGCGAATAGTCTTCAGGGCTTCTCGACGTCCAGTCAAAATTTTATGAGCATATGCCTGATGGCCCACATCCCAGATGATCTTGTCATTTGGTGAATCAAATACTTTATGGAGTGCAACAGAAAGTTCAACAACACCAAGGGTTGGTGCTAAATGACCACCTGTTTCAGAAACCACCTCAATGGTGTAGTCTCGAACTTCCTGGCATAATTGAAGCAAATTTTCTTCAGATAGCGACTTAACATCAGCTGGAGAATCTATGGTTTTCAGTATATTATATTTATCCGACATGGATAGACTACCTCGAATTTAAAACGATTTCATCCACAAAATATTTATGAATGCCTGGATCTTCCGTAAGCTCAGGATGAAAAGATGCAACCAACACATTGTCTTGTCGCATGAGAACTGGGTCCGCGCCAAAAACAGCCAATGACTGCACGCTCGGTTTGATTTCTCGAAATTTGGGAGCACGAATAAAAATCGCGTGAAAATCGTGATCCAACATGGTGGGGATTATCAGTGATGTTTTGAAGGACTCAATTTGACGACCATAGGCATTTCGTTCTGCTATATAATCAATTTTATTAAAACAACGAACTCTCTCATCGTCTATCTGTTGACCCAGAAGTATGGCACCAGCACAAGTCCCAAATACGGGCATTGTCTCCAGGACCTCATTCATGGGTTCCCACAAGCCTTCCTCTTCAAGAAGCAGGGTCATCGTAGTTGATTCACCACCTGGGAGGATCAAGGCATCAATAAGCTTCAGATCTTCGGGTTCACGAACGGCTCTAGATTTAATGCCGAGTTTGCCCATACTGAATGCATGCTTGGCAAAGCTGCCCTGTAATGCGACTACACCAATTGTTAAATCATCATATTCAGGTCGAACATCCAAAATGGTTCCCTACCAACCTCTATCTTGCATTCTATCTTCTGGATTGATTTCAATCATATCAAGACCCTTCATGGCCTTTCCAAGACCCTCGGAAATCTCAGCCAGTTTATCGGGTTTATCATAAAAAGTGGCAGCCTGAACGATAGCTTTGGCCATGGCTTCAGAGTCCTCAGATTTAAAGATACCTGAACCAACAAAAATGGTTTCAGCACCGAGCTGCATCATCAGAGAAGCATCAGCAGGTGTGGCAATGCCACCGGCTGAAAAATTTGGAACTGGAAGCTTGCCCGTTGCAGCGACCTGAGCAACCAGATGAAAGGGTGCTCCCATATTTTTGGCGGCTGCCATGAGTTGATCTGTTTTCAGTATACTCAGATTAGCCATCTCAGTTGTAATGGTACGCATATGACGAACTGCTTCAACAATATTTCCTGTGCCAGGTTCACCCTTGGTTCTAATTAGTGCAGCCCCTTCACCGATACGACGCAAAGCTTCCGCTAGATTTGTGGCTCCACAGACAAAGGGAGTCTTAAAGTCATGCTTCCAGATATGGTTCGCTTCATCGGCTGGGGTCAATACTTCGCTCTCATCGATATAATCGATTTCCAGGGCTTCAAGAATCTGAGCCTCAGCAAAATGACCGATACGACATTTGGCCATCACCGGTATGGAAACAGCCTTCTGGATTTCTTTAATCATTTTTGGATCAGAAGCCCGTGCGATTCCACCATCCCTGCGAATATCTGCTGGAATTCTCTCCAGTGCCATTACAGCGACTGCGCCTGCTTGTTCTGCAATTTTTGCCTGTTCAGGTGTGGTTACATCCATAATCACACCACCCTTGAGCATTTCAGCCAACCCTGTTTTTACTTCAAACAGCTCTTTTGTCATTTTCATAATCTCCAGAAACTAATAGTGTCAATATTACACATGTGATTTCACGTGCAAGTTATTCAAATGTTCAACGACTTCTTCAATAAGATCATCTGGTGATGAGGCGCCTGCAGAAATCCCTGCAGATTCAGCCATATCAAACCAGCTTTCCTGAATATCATTAGCATTTTCAACCATGTATGAGCGGGGATTTAAAGACAGCGATACTTCATGTAATCTTTTCGTATTGGCACTAGTGAAGGAGCCTACGATGATCATTACATCTGAAATAGGGGCAATCTCTTTGATCTGCCCTTGATTTCTTCTGGTTGGAAAGCAAACGGTGTTCACAAATCTTAGATCAAATATTTTCATGGAGAGGATGCCAATAATTTCCTGAACATTCTCTATCATCTGAGTGGATTGAGAGACAACGCCTGCCTTTTTCATTCTCGGCAAAGCTTCGGCCTCTGCTACTGATGCAATGATGATGGCTTCTGGAACTTGAGCCCTGATAGCCACAACTTCATCATGACCATGATCACCAATAATGATCAGTTTTCGGCCTTCTACATCAAGTTTTTTTATCTCATCGTGTATCTCATGAACTAAGGGACACGTAGCGTCTACAACAGTGATGTCTTTCTTGCCAGCTTCAGCCCATAGTTCTGGAATGGTTCCATGGGCCCTAAAAAGGACTGGTGCATCCGTCACATCATCCAGGGTGTCAACCACATTTACATTTTCTTTGGCCAGATCATTCACCACACGCTCGTTGTGAACAATATCCCCCAGCATATAAACTTTGCCGTGTTCCCGAGCCACTTCACGGGCTTTCTCAATGGCATCCCTAACACCAAAACAAAAACCTGCGTCTTTGGCGACTCTAATTTTCAGATGTTCAGACATTGCTATCCCATGAATTGATGACTTCAATGGATTTCTTGACGATTGATGTGGCAGCTTCCTCAAGGGTTCCATCTACATGGCAACCTGCAGCAAAGGCGTGCCCACCTCCACCAAAAGCCTGGGCAACCGTATTAATAGGAATTTTACCCTTGGATCTAAAACTTACATCAACTTTTTGACCGGATATCTGAGTGATAGAAATTCCTACTTCAACTCCCTTGATGGATCGAATAAAATCCGATAGTGAATTCATGTCATCTGGAGTAGCACCCAGGGATCTGATATCTTCAAAATCAATGATGGACCAGGCCAATCGCCCGTCGCACTCGTATTTCAACTCACTCAGAAGTTTTTGAATAACCTGTAGCCTACCTGGAGTATTCAAGTCTTCGTATAGATAAACATATAGTTCATAAGGTTTCACACCTACAGATACCAAATGGGCCGCAGCCAGCAGGGTTTCAGGGTCTGTGTTATTGAATCTGAAATTGCCCGTGTCACTCATCATAGCTGAATAGATGGGGATGGCAATCTCAGTGCGAGAATTTGCCTCTTCATCCATAGAATTTATAAGATCGTAGATGAGCACACCTGTTGAACTGGCTGTGGGAAAATCATACTGAATATCAAACTGAGATTTATCACCAGGATGATGATCAATACTCACTTTTGTAATATCAATGGATTGGAGATCTTTACCCAGATCCATGAGGCGATCATAATGACCAATATCAAAGGCAATAAATATATCTGAATCCCCAACGAGTTTTGCGTGTTGAGCCTTATCATAAACGAGGATTTCATCATTGGTGGGAAGAAATTCAAGATTGACCCGCAGAGGTGATGGATTCAGGATATGAACCGTCTTACCAATGGATGTTAAATACCTGGCTAATGCTAACTCAGATCCCACTCCATCTGCATCTGGCTGTAGATGTGTGGAAAATACAAATTTATCATTATCCACCAGCAGAGTCCGTAGGACTTCCCAGTTTCTTAGCTCCCCAGTTCGATCAACACTCATCTATGTAAAAATACCTCTAAAATAACCTTCATTTTCACTTCATCGAATTACGCTCGAATCCGAAACATTGAATATATTCGTTAACCTATCAGATACAAACGATTCAGGAATCAGATCAATAAAAACCAAGCCTTTGTAATCATGATATAAATTGGGTTATTTATGTAGTTTTTGGTACGTATTATGGCTAGAAATGTGGGTAAATTAATGTCGATGAATTGGTTGCCGAACTGGGTTGATTGAATGGAATTTTATTTTCAATTCCGACATCCGACTAGTTGAGTGAGTGCCTTTCCCTTCTGGGTGCACGACCCATCAATTCTTCTACTGCAATGGCTGGATCTTTTCCCTCAAATAAAACTTGAAATATTTGTTCAGAGATAGGCATCTCAACACCTGTTTTAGCTATAAGCTGATGTACAGATCTTGCTGTATTGATACCCTCGGCGACCATTTTCATTTCTTCCAGGATTTCATTCAGTTTTCGACCTTTTCCCAACTCAAAACCAACATGTCTGTTCCGGCTATGAGTACTGAGACATGTCACAATAAGATCGCCCATCCCACTGAGACCGGCAAATGTCTGTTCTTTTGCTCCAAGAAATACACCAAGCCTCGTCATTTCAAAGAGACCGCGAGTGAGCAAAGCAGCTAAGGTATTGTCCCCATATCCCATTCCAGCCAGGATTCCAGCTGCGATGGCTATGACATTTTTTAACGATCCACCATACTCTACCCCGAGAATATCCACATTGGTGTATACGCGCAGCGTATCAGACATAAAAGCGGACTGTACGATCTTTCCTGAAGCCTCATCTGCACAAGCTGCCACTATGGTTGATGGCATTTCCTGAACGACTTCTTCAGCGTGTGTGGGACCATACAAGGTGGAAATATTTCCAACAGGGTGGTCTGGAAGTGCATGAGCAATCACCTGACTCATGGTCCTCAGTGAATCATTTTCGATACCCTTGGCTACATTCACGATGATGGAATCAGAGGCGATTGATTCAGATACTTTTGAAAGCGTCATCCCAACAGTATGTGAAGGAATAGCTACCAGAATAATTTCTTTGTTGCGAATACAGGCATCCATATCCATTGTGAAACGCAATTCAGACGGTAAGGTGACGCCGGGCAAATAATCTGGAAGTTCTCTGGTCTCCTTAGCTTGATTAAAATCATTCTCAAGATAAAACCAGACATCAACATCATGCCCATTTTTAAGCAAATGCATAGCCAGGGTCATGCCCCAGCTTCCGGATCCTACGACTGCAATTTTCATGGATTGAATCCTGTTTTAATATAAAGAGCCCCTGATGGTGACAGGAGCTCCTTATCTTTTACAGCTATATCTTTTCTAATCGTAAAGGGCGTCCAGCTTTGCCTTATAACGCTCTTCAACAACCTTTTTCTTGATTTTCAGCGTGGGAGTAAGCGTACCATCTTCGATACTGAATTCCTGGGGTAGCAGAATAGCTTCTTTAACTGCTTCATAACCGCTGAAGTTCTGCATGATGCCTGCAACCTCAGCCATGAGCATTTCATATACCTTTGGATTTTCGCACAGTGCTTCAGGAGTCACATCAGTGATCTCATTTTCAGCTGCCCATTCACCCACTTCTGTAAAATTAGGAACGAGAATAGCAGAAACGAATTTCCTGCGGTCACCATGAACCAGAGCCTGTTCGAAGAACTTGCTCATACAGATGGCACCCTCAATTGGAGCGGGAGCAATATTCTTACCACCAGCCGTAACAATAATGTTCTTCTTGCGATCTGTAATTCTGAGATATCCATCGTCAATGATACCGATATCACCAGTATGGAACCATCCTTCTTCATTTATTGCTTCTCTGGTTCCAGCTTCATCTTTGTAGTAACCGTTCATGATGTGTGGACCACGTGACAGTATCTCACCATCATCAGCAATCTTAAGCTCTACACCATCAATGGTGGGACCCACCGTGCCAAAACGAAAATCATGGGGCGGATTTAGTGTGATAACGGGAGATGTCTCAGAAAGACCGTAGCCTTCCAGTATGGTAATACCAGCAGCATCAAAAAATCTTCCGATATCAGCACCAAGTGGTGCTCCACCACTGGCAAATAATTTAAACTGTGTTCCCAGAAGCGCTTGAACCTTGCCAAATACAAGCTTATCGGCTCGTTTTTTCTTCTTGGCTAGTTTAGGGGAAATGGTTCCAGCGTTGCGGGCATCAATATACTCAAAACCTGTCTTGACAGCCCAGCCAGCAATTTTGCGTTTGATAAAAGAGCCACCTGCAAATTTGGCCTGGACTCCAGCGTACATTTTTTCGTAGAGCCTTGGTACTGACATTGCAACAGTAGGATTAACTTCTGAAAGGTTAGCAATAACCTGCTCCATTGATTCGGCGTAAGTGATATTTGCACCCACATGAGTACCTACATAGTCACCCAATCTTTCAAAACTATGACTCAGAGGTAAGAATGATAAAAATTTATCTTCATCACTAATACCCAGGCGTGCATTACAAGACAGAATATTGCTCACAAGATTGCTATGCTTTAACATCACACCCTTGGGATTTCCTGTTGTACCACTGGTATATATAAGGGTTAAAATATCATCAGGTTTTACGCTACGTGCCTGAGTCTCGAAATCATAGGCACCATCAGATGAAGCAAATGCCTTGCCCTTTTCCATGAGTTCATTAAAGGAAATAACATCGGCATCGTCATAGGAAAGTGATTCATCAAAATAGACCACTGACTTCAATTCAGGACAGTCTGCTTTAATCTGGAGAACCTTATCCATCTGACTGGCATCCTGAGCAAAGACCAGTTTTGAATCTGAGTGAGCGACGATGTATTGTACCTGACTCGCGATCAAGGTAGGATAAACCGTCACAGAAGTAGCACCTCTGGTAGCGATGGCATAGTCTGAATATGCCCAGCGCCGACAGTTCGTGGAAAGAATCGCTACATTATCCTTAGGTTGAATCCCTAGAGATGCCATACCGTATGATGCATTCTTAACCATTTCATATATATCTTTGCCCTTATCTCCCACCCATTCACCATTAACTTTTTCAGTAAATAATTCTGCGTCAGCATGGCTTTTTGTGACATTAAGAAACATTTCTGCAATCGTCTTGAATTCCACGACAGCTCCTCCTTCTTGGGATTATTTTTCAGTTTCGTCAATGATAAACATTTTCTTTTAAAAGCACAGCATTTTATTGACACCCACGCTGACAGAATGTATCATGGCGCGCTTTTAGAAACAGCCAGGGTGGCGGAATTGGTAGACGCAGTGGACTCAAAATCCACCGGTGGCAAC